>Ga0209168_10000767_pt1 | contig 28515 bp, 35 predicted proteins | sample Coa_R1_FD_187156 | JGI IMG/M metagenome (GOLD analysis project Ga0209168, IMG submission 187156) | Surface soil microbial communities from Centralia Pennsylvania, which are recovering from an underground coalmine fire - Coalmine... | ecosystem: Environmental > Terrestrial > Soil > Unclassified ...
GGGGCTGAACGCGGACGACGAAGTCTGGGACGCGACCACCTTCACCAAGAACCGCGACCGCTTGCTGGAAGCGGACGTGGCCAAAGAGTTTTTGTCGCGCGTGGTCGAGCGGAGGGACCAGAGCACCATGGCCGTCACACTTTCCTATCTGGAGAACTGGAAAGAACGGCGCGTTGTGGGCAATGACGCATATGAATGGGGTGACATGAGCGTCACAGCCAGACTGCCGGACGGCAAAGAAGCAACCCAGACAATGCAGTCCCGAGTCCTTCGGCGCCAGGAGGACGGATCGTGGAAGATGGCCTGCGCCATCATCACGCCCGGTCCCGACAAGAGTTGTCCACTATGCCTACCGAAAATCGCGTTTTGAGGAACCACACATGCTTCCGGTGCTGAAAACGTTGCGACTTGCCCTGACACCTCTTGCTGAACAGCACCTGAGTCAACTTGTGACAGTTGCAGGTGACCGCGCGATAGCCGACACCACTATATCGGTGCCTCACCCGCTCACAGAACTCGCCGCACGCGCTTGGATCGATCGAGCAGCCGCCGAGTCAGCCCAGGGACTTGGGGCCCACTTTGCGGTTGCCGTCTCCCCTGCTGAAGATACGCTTGTCGGGTACATTGCGATCAAGGCGATCGACCGTGAGCATGACGAATGAGAACTAAGCTTCTGGTTGGCAGAGAGCCACAGTGGGCAGGGCTATACCACCGAAGCTGCGCGGGCAGTTGTCGCCTTAGGTTTTGGTGATCTTTACTTGAACCGCATATGCGCGTTCCACATGGCTCGCAATCCAGCATCCGGCCGAGTGCTGGCCAAGCTAGGCTTTAGGCAAGAGGGGTGCTTGCGGCAGAGGGCCCGAAAATGGGGAATTTACGAAGACGCGTTAGTGTGGGCGAAGCTCCGGCATGACCCGGACTGAAGGCGACGAGGATGATCCGCATGGCCCTGCAACCGTTTTCCATCCCTTTCTCGCAGCCCGCCGAGTTGCTTGGCTCGCTTATAGCTGAATTTAAGTGCAGGGTTCTCAGGACGAAGTCGGTTCGCGTTGTCGTTGCAGGAGATACGATAATTGACAAAAACACAGTTAGTGCTGGCCATCGTCTTGACCGCGATTGCAAGTAGTTCCACCACGATTGTAGCGACTCACGTTGCCACGTCGGTTCGCCGCAGCGATGCGCTTGAAACTCGATCACTTACGATCATTGATAGCAAGAACCAGCCTATCGCAGTCTTGTCTTCCCTCAAAGATAGCCCGGCATTTGCTTTACTGGATCAACAGCAACGAAGGCGAGCCGCGCTCTTTCTTGAGAGCAACGGTACACCCGATTTGTATCTCTACGATGCTGCGGGAAAAACTCGTGCTGCGCTCAACCTATATGATTCAGGTGTTCCGAACCTTGCGTTCCTGGATGCTTCAGGAGGTGCAGACGGACCCAATCTGGTCTTAGAGGAGACAAGCGAAGGACGATTCAGACTAGCCTTTCACGACTTTAGAACAAAAACCGTGGTTGGCACATTAGAATTCGACTTGCGCGGCGGTGCACCTAGCCTAGAGCTGATGGATTCTTCCGGCAGAAATGTTTGGAGTGCCTCCGCACCCGGAAGAAAATGACTGAGGACTCATCTGCTGGAAAGATTCTTGATCCTGACCTGCAAACGAAACATCGAACGAACTTTCCGGAAACATCATGAGTATCGAGTCGTTTTCTTTGCCATTCTCTGCCGAAGCCGTCGCTGATTTGCGGGATCGGATCGCACACACTCGCTGGCCGGACGAAATTCCGGGTTCCGGATGGGAGTATGGATGTGATCAGCGGTTTCTCCGCGACTTATGCTCCTACTGGAAAGATGAATTTAATTGGAAGCACCAATTGGACGTGCTAGCCAATTTCCATCACTACCGCTACCGTTCAGGCGACCTCCGCATTCACTTTATTCACGAGAGTGGCCGAGGGCTGAACCCGACTCCGCTAGTCTTGACGCACGGCTGGCCCGGTTCATTTCTCGAGCTGTTATCGATCATTCCTTTGCTAACGGATCCGGTGGCACATGGAGCGAATATCACGGATTCTTTCGACGTGGTGGTTCCTTCTCTGCCCGGCTACGGATTCTCCGACCGGCCTACCACGCCGGGAATGAACACATTTCGCACGGCCGAGTTGTGGGCCGGGCTTATGGCCGAATTAGGCTACAGACGGTTCACAGCACAGGGCGGCGACATCGGCGCTAGCGTAACCACAATTCTCGGCCTGCGACATGCTGATCGTATACTCGGCATACATCTGAATTACATTCCCGGGTCGTTTCGCCCCTATGTTCCAGCGGGTGCGAAGCTATCTTTGCCGGAGCAGCAGTTTCTTACTCGCGCCGCCAAGTGGCAAGAGGACTGCGGGGCTTACTCACACATCCAGTCGACCCGTCCTCAAACTGCCGCTTATGGACTCAACGATTCCCCCGCAGGATTGGCTGCCTGGATTACAGAGAAGTTTCGGGAGTGGTCCGACTGCAATGGCGACGTCTACAAGAGCTTCTCCAAAGATGAGCTGCTTGCCAATGTCACTCTGTATTGGATGACGCAGACCATCCATTCGTCATTCCGCACTTATTTCGAAGGCAGAGAAGCACCGCTCCAGTTTGGGCCTGATGACTTCGTCGCGGTGCCGTGCGCGGTAGCACATTTCCCAAAGGAACTGCCCTTTCCGCCGCGTGACTGGATCGAGCGCGGCTACAACGTTCAACATTGGACTGACATGCCGCGCGGAGGTCACTTCGCAGCCGCGGAAGAGCCCGAACTATTGGCACAAGACATTCGCGCATTCTTTCGTAGGTTTCGGGAATAGTAACTACCGATTCGCGTTTCGGCATGCCCGGATTCGCGAGGCCAAAGGCGGTATTGTTCCGTTGCGGCCTTTTCAACGGTCGAGCCAGGGGATGCTGGCCGAGTTCGCCATCATGTTCTAGTTGAAAACATCGACAGGATCAAATCAAATGAGCCCGATCAGACTGGTCATTTTCGATATCGCCGGCACCATCGTCGAAGACCATGGTGAGGTGCTCTTTTCCTTCGAGCGTGCACTGAAAACAAATGGCGTTTCAGTGGAGGAGAATGAGCTGCGTGAATGGAAAGGAGCATCGAAGCGTGAAGTTGTCCGCTACTTCGTTGAGCGGCAAACTGGGGCCAATGCTCTTACCGCGAACCAGAGGATTGACAAGGCCTACGGTGATTTTCGCCAGATTCTGGAAGACCATTATCAGAATAACGGGATGGTGCCTGTGCAAGGTGCCACGGCAACCTTCGACTGGTTACTCCACCACAACATCCACATCGCCACCACGACCGGCTTCTACCGCGAGGTGAATGACCTGATTCTGAAGAAGGCTGGCTGGAAGAAAATCTTTCGCGCTAGTGTATGTAGCGATGATGTAGCGATGGGTCGACCGGCGCCTTTCATGATCTTTCACGCCATGGAAGCGGCACAAGTCACGGACGTATCCCAAGTAATCAATGTTGGCGACACGCCGCTGGATTTGCAGGCAGGAGTCAATGCCGGGGTGAGAGGAATTATCGGAGTGCTTACGGGCACCCACACCGAAGAACGACTAAGGCGAGAAAGACATACACACATTCTTTCGAGTGTGGCGGAGATCCCAGCACTATTTAAAAGAGATTTTGATTCATGCTAAGAAGCTCCTCCTGCGGCTTTCGAACATTTCGGGAAACAGATCACAGTCAATACGACCTACCAGCTAAGCTAGTACGGGATGCCGCAGCGGGCACGCTGCTTCTGTTAGCCGAGGGTGAGATGAACCCGAGCGAAGTGATCCGCTGGGTGATTCTCCAATAAATCATGTATTAAGAAACCGGCAAGGCTGGTGAAGATCCGAAACTGACCTGTTTTGCCATGCCTGGACAACTACTCGGTCATCCACAACTTCATGTCATGGAAATCGAGCGAAAGCACCGAATGCTGAAATAGTGCGTGTCCAACGGTGGCGTCGAACATGCCATCCGGTAAATGGACGGCGGGAGTAGCGAAATACACTGGTGCACCGCCGACGAGGGAACGATCACCGAACCCCTCAACCTGCGATTGCGCCTCCAGCATTTCTACACCATCGTCGGTGTACTTGAAGAACCGCTTTCTCGTGGTCCGGGCTACTTCAACGAGTCCGAGCTTTTCAACTGAGGCGGATAGATCAGCATAGTTCCACCGAAGAGTGTGTCGACTTCTGCGGTGATCGGTTTGTGGTCCACTGAGAAGCCGGTGCTCACGATGATCGGTGGACCTTGCTTCCCAAACGTTGGTGTCGTGAGCGTGCCGCAGAATCCGGGGCACGGCAACTCGCTCCGGAGTGGTTCGGAAACGCGGACAGTGCGGCGAACGTAATCGAGTTCGAGGATGCGGTCCTTAAACGCGGTGTAGGCGAGCGTACCGTCCGCAGCGGGCATGCGGTCCCGTTTCACGTACCCTGCCACATCCATCACGAGTACCTTGACGTCACCCAGCAAGGTGCCCCCGAGTTTCACCCCGGCCAACAACGAGCGTCCATAACCGTCCACAGGCTTTCCGTTCCTGCCATTGACCGGCGTCACCGCCAGTCCCATTTCTTTCGCAACCGCAGTATCCAGAATGGAGCTCACATTCCCGGTATCCACCAACAGGCGAAGATGCCTGCCGGTAGCCAACGTTACTTCGACGCATGGCAGGCCGGAGCAGTCCAGCATCGTGGTGCCTCTGAGACCGGGCACCTGTGCGCGTGCAGTGCTGAGAACGGAGGCTAAGAAAAGGGCAAGCAGAGCACAACAGTGAAATAGGCGCAAGGATAGGCCTCCGGATCCATACTTCATGGATAGACGGGCGATGTCGATGAACGATAGCATCGCGAACTTCGAGAATCTTTCCCGCTGGCTAATCTACGCTTTGAGGAAACCTCTTCGGGAAAAATTGCGACTTCAATTCTCACCTGCCATCTAAAAAACATACTGACAAGGCAACTACCCGCAAGGTGTTGTTGTCGCGGTTCTGGTGAGAAAGCGGAAAGCGGACCCCGGTTGGGTACCCTTCGGCTCGAATCGACATCATCGCGTTAGGCGGAAATCAAGGCCCACTGGGAGGAAATGAAAGAATGGCGCTTTCGGAAACGGAGAGATCGTCGCCCCTTGGCATTCAAGTCGACTCCGCAGTTGCGAAACGTCCTCAACCCACAACACTCGATGGGCGCATTGTCAGTATTACCGCACTGGACCCGGAGGCCCATTCCGAAGCCCTCTACAAACATACTCATAGCCAAGAAAAAGAACGGCTGTGGCTTTACATGTCCGAGGGTCCCTTCCCCAATCGCACTGCCTTCGACTTGCAGCTGAGGCGCAAGGCAACTTCGCAGGATCCTCTATTCTTCACGATCCTAAACAAGGCCTCCGCTGCCGCTGTTGGTTACGCTGCCTACTTGAGGATTGAACCCGCTCACCGGTGCATAGAGGTGGGCAGCATTCTCTACACGCCAGCATTTCAGCAGACGGCCGGCGCAACCGAGGCAATGTACTTGATGGCGCGGTATGTATTCGAAGACTTGGGCTACCGTCGTTATGAGTGGAAGTGCCATGCACTCAATGAACGTTCACGCCGTGCAGCCTTACGACTGGGTTTCACTTTTGAGGGTGTTTTCCGTCAACACATGATTATTAAGGGTCGTAATCGCGACACGGCCTGGTTCTCAATGCTCGATTCCGAATGGCCCGCACGAAGAGCGAATTTTGAACAATGGTTGGATCCATCGAACTTCGATACCGCGGGACGTCAGATCGTGTCTCTCTCAAGACTGAACTCGGATCTCAGTACCTGAACGAGAGCTTACTCCGAACCACGCTCCCTTGCAGTGGATTCGGAGGGGTAAAATGACTCAAAAGGATGGCACGCCTGCCGTGGAGCCTCCAGACGCAGATGGGCGGAGCAAGGAAGGGGAGCGCTATCGCACTCTCCTCGACATTAATAATGCCATCATCACCAAGCTTACCCAGGGCGAACTCCTCCATGCCATCTGCGAAGCACTGAAGCAAGCCGTGCCCTTTGACAGCGTGGGACTGCTGCTCCATGAACCGGAGGCGGGAGTACTGCGCTCCGCGGCCCTGGAAGGCCCGCATCAAACCACACATTTCAGGGTGGGAGTCGAAGTAAAGAAGGGAACGCTCGGCTGGTGGGTCTTTGAGCACCAGCGTCCGATTCTGCGGCGAGACTTGGAAGCAGAGCGACAAACTCCGTTCGAGCATCTCGCTTTCTCCGAAGGCCTGCGGTCGCTGTGCGCTCTTCCTTTGATCGCACCGGAAGAGAGTATCGGGGTTCTTTTTGTGGCCAGCCTGACCAGGAACCAGTACTCCGAGGAGGAAATTTCGTTCCTGCAGAAAGTAGCCAACCAATTCGCGCTTGCCATCTGGAACATGAAGTCTTACGAGAAGATTTCCTCGCTGAATGCCCAGGTTGCACGCAGCGAGAAACAGTGGCGGGCTGTATTTGAGAATTCAGCGATCGGTGTAGCGCTCGAGGACATGAACGGTCGTTTCCTGGCTGCCAATCCCGCGTATCAAAAGATGCTGGGGTACACGGAAGAGGAACTCCGGAAGCTTACATTTGTGGACGTAACTTACGAAGACTGTCGCCAGCGTAACTTGGAACTTGCTACCGAGATCCTGGCAGGAAAACGAGCAGTTTCAGATCGAGAAGCGGTACCGACGTAAAGATGGCAGCGCGATCTGGGTGAACCTCAACGTTTCTCTTGTTCCTGCAACGGGGAACATGCCGCGATTCTTCATGGTGCTTGCAGAAGACATTGCTGAACGAAAGCGGGCGCAAGAGGCGTTGCGTAAGAGCGAGGCACGCGCCCGGACGCTGCTCGAAGTGAATAATGCCGTCATAACCAGCTTGACGCAAGAATCCCTTCTGAGTGCTGTCTCCAAAGCGCTGCACCATCTCGTTCCGTTCGACGCGGTGGCCTTATTTCTGCATGTTCAGGAAACGGACACGTTCCGCATTCTCGCCCTTGAAGGCATTGTTCGGCATTTCCATGTCGGGCAGGAAGTGGAGCGAACAAGTAGCAGCGTCGGATGGGTGTCCGACCACAAGCACTACATACTGCGCCGCGACGTTGAGACCGAATGGGAGTACGAGAATGAACGGTTGCTGCTAGATGAGGGCATGCATTCTCACTGCGTGGTGCCTTTGGTCGTGCGTGGGACAAGCATCGGAACTCTGAATTTCGCCAGTAAGAAGATCGCCCAGTATTCAGAAGAAGACGCATCGCTCCTGCAGGAAGTAGCCACCCAGGTCGCGCTCGCTGTGCAGAACATGAAGGCGTACGAGGATATTGCCTCGTTGAATACTCGGGTTTCACAGACTGCCGAGCAGAGGAAAATCCTTCTTGAAATTAACAATGCCATCGTTAGCAAGCTCACAAAGGACGAACTCCTCCATGCCATCTGCGAGGCAATGAAGCGTGCTGTTCCCTTCGACGAGGTTGCACTTATTTTTCATGAGCCAGAAGATGTTCTTCGTGTAGCCGCAATAGAAGGCACTCTTCCATCGGAATACTTCAAGGTGGGTTATGAAGTGGGGACGGACAGCCTTCCACGACGGGTTTTCGACCAACAGCGCCAGTTTTTGCGCAAAGATCTTGAGAAAGAATGCCAAACCGCCTCCGAGAGACGGGCATTGACCGATGGCATCCTGTCGGTTTGCGAGCTCCCGCTAATGGTCCATGATCGCTGCTTCGGTGTTCTCAGCGTCTGCAGCATGAATCGAAATCAGTACTCCGAAGAAGACGCCGCCTTCTTGCAGGAGGTGGCGAATCAGGTGGCGATTGCCATTGCGAACATGAAGGGGCACGAGGAAATTGCCTCGCTTAACACACAGATTACGCGCGCCGCAGAACGATCTCGCACGCTTCTCGAAATCAATAACTCTATCATGACGAGTCTCAGCCAGGATGCTCTGCTGGCTTCCATTTCCAAGGTTCTTCGTCGCGTCGTCCGGTTCGACCGGTGCGCTTTTACGCTTTATCAGCCCGAAAAAGATAACTTTCGGTTAGTCGCTACCGACAGCGAGGCGCAATCGGACTATTTCCGCACGGGCGGGGAGTATGCCCGAAAGGGCGGCAATTCGGGTTGGGTCTATGAACAGCGTCGAGCCCTCTTGTGCCACGATCTTGAAAAACAGCAGCAGTTTCTCAGTGATCCCTACTTGCTCGCCGAGGGCATAAGGTCTTATTGCGTGGTTCCCATGGTTGCCCGCGGGAAATGCATTGGGACGTTGAATGTCGGCAGCAAGGCCAAGGGGCAGTATTCTGAAGAAGATGCCGAGCTTCTGCAGGAGGCAGCCACGCAGGTGGCGCTGGCCGTGGAGAATATGAAGGCCTATGAGGAACTCAATGCCTTAAGGTCCCGGATGGAAGCGGAAAATGTATACCTGCAAGAGGAAATCCTGCGGGAGCACAACTTTGACGAGATTGTGGGCAACAGTCCAGCCCTGCTCGAGGTGCTGCAGAAGATAGAAGCGGCCGCTCCCACGAATGCCACCATCCTTCTTTATGGTGAAACGGGGACGGGAAAGGAGTTATTGGCTCGTGCGATTCACTCCCGTAGCACCCGCTGCCAGCGAGCCATGGTGACCGTCAACTGCGGAGCCATCCCGGCTGGTCTTGTCGAGAGCGAGCTTTTTGGCCATGTAAAAGGCGCCTTCACGGGTGCGCTGAACAGTGCTGTCGGCCGCTTTGAGTTGGCCGATAGAAGCACGCTCTTCCTGGACGAAGTGGGAGAACTCCCGCCTGATACCCAAATCAAGCTGTTGCGTGTTCTCCAGGAGCAAGAGTTTCAGCCCGTGGGTAGTGGGCGAACGATGCGAGTTGATGTGCGTATTATCGCGGCCACCAACCGTAATCTGGAAGCTGATGTCCATGCCGGCCGTTTTCGTTCGGATCTGTTCTATCGTCTTAACGTACTTCCGCTCAGGGTGCCCCCGCTGCGCGAGCGCCGGTCCGATATTCCGCAGTTAGTACTGTTTTTTCTGGAGCGTGCATGCCAGAAATTTGGGAAGAAGATTGAAACCGTATCGCAGGAAGCCTTGGACCATCTGATGGCTTACGACTGGCCGGGTAACATCCGAGAGATGCAGAACGTGATCGAAAGGGGAGTGGTCCTATCCCGTGGACCCGTCCTGACACTCGATCGAGATCTGCTTCCTGTAACCAGACCGAAAGCCACTACCGCCACCGTTGATCTCGAAAAGGCCACCAAGACTGCCAAAGTCAAGGAACTGCCGCACGCGTTCACCATGCCAGCCTCCGAGCCGCCGCGCCCGCTCGAAGATGTGGAACGAGACCACATAGTGGCAACTCTCCGTCACACGGGCGGCACCATCGACGGGCCCAGAGGCGCAGCACACATTCTCGGCCTTCATCCTAATACGTTGCGGGCCCGAATGAAGAAACTTGGCATCGAGCGTCTCCGCGCATAATCCGCCACCAAATATGGTGGCAAGATTCAGTGGCAAGATTCATCTGTCCTCGAGCCCCCACCAAATGTGGTGACGACAAACCCCGGAGAGCACTTCCCGCTCACAGAAAGAATGTTTTCAACAGAATAGGGATTGATGGCATCGCCGATTGAGTTGGCATTGCACGTGTACTAGGAAAGCCAAGACGCGCCGGAATCTGAATCATGCCGGCACTCTGGGGAAATGTATTGGAAACAACAATTTGTCTCGACGACGGTATGTTGGTGCGCGAGGTGCAGCTAGGAAACGCAGCGGCCTTCGAGGAGTTGGTGTGTCACCACGACCAAGCTATTCTACGGCTAGCGCTCCGGATCGGCGGTTCCGAACGCGACGCCCAAGACATCTACCAAGAAGCGTTGACCAAGGCTTACAAGAAACTGGCCACCTTCCGCTTCGAATGCTCCTTTTCTACCTGGCTCTATCGCATTGCCACCAATGTCTGCCTGGACTATCTGCGCAATAACCGAAAACGCAAGGAAAACTCTCCGATTGCGGTGAATGCGCAGGGCGAGGAGCATGACTTGCTTGATCAAATTCCAGACCCTCACGCGGCAAATCCGGAACAGCACTTGCTGAACCAGGAACTGGCCGATCACATAGCGGATGCCTTGCGCGCCCTCGCACCACGCGAGCGGATGGTCTTTGAACTGAAGCATTACCACGGAGTGCGTCTGCGCACTGCTGCAGCGATCCTGAGCATCACGGAACAGGCGGCTAAAAATGTACTGTTTCGGGCCAGGCAAAAGCTGCGCTCCCGACTGGCCGGCGTTTATGCAAAGTAGGAGTTCATTCCGTGGAAGCACGCATGCTCAGAATCTCGGTGGAGAAGTCTTCAGGTCAAAGTCGAACCTTCCTTCTGGAAGGCCAATTAACCGGCCCATGGGTGGAAGAACTCTCGCGATCGTGCGATGACGCCCTGCGCGAAGGCAAACATCTCACCCTTGACTTAGGCGCGGTGTCGCTTGTCGGTCGCGATGGTATCGCCCTCCTCCGGGAGCTGAAAATACGTAAAGTTGCGGTTATGAACTGTTCGTTGTTCGTCGCGAACGAACTGAAAACTGACGGCGCTGAGACTTGAAGCCGCCCCTAGTAATTATTGAATGGAGACACATATGGCTTGTAAGAATCCGATCCGTCTGAGTGGAAAGAGCAATTGGTCGGGACCGAAGCAGATGTCCGTCCGCTCCAATGACCAGGCAGGGCCGCAACTATCGGTCGGAAGTCCAGGCCAGGAATGCGATGCTAGTGCCTTCCCTGTTGCTTTGGGGGTTCTTTTCGAGCCAGAGGGCTCTCCGGTCGCGTTTATTGCTGGCGGCGAATCCGTGCTAAATGGCGGTTCGGGGCTCCAGATCCTTGCTCGCGGAGGCCCGCCTTTGGATCCATTCCCATTCAGCTTCGAACAACTTCTTAACCGTCTTCGTGCAGCCGTCTGCCAGTCGAAGGCGTTGACCGACAGTCAGGTCACGCGCCTTGGCGACATCCGCGTCAACTTCACAACCATGGAAGTCACTCGTCTAGACAAGCCGCTGATCCTCACCGCACAGGAACTCAAAACACTCAAGTTTTTCGTAATGAATCCTTACCGGGTGATCTCACGCGAGGAACTTCTGAACGAAGCTTGGGGATACAACAACTACCCCTCTACTCGCACGGTCGACAATCATGTTTTGAAACTCCGGCAAAAACTGGAAAGCGATCCGGCCGAACCGGTTCATTTTCTGACGGTGCACCGGGTTGGCTACAAGTTCGTACCGTGACCCTACAGCTGGCAAATTCCGTTTTGGCTCGCGCCACGCGTCCCAACATTGCGTGCATCGGCTTCGGACCCAATACCACGAATCCGAGGCCTACAAGGAGTGGTATCTCGGCAGTTTCGATTTTGTTCCTCGCTATGTCGCCGCGGCCGCGGCCCAACAACCCCCGCCCACGCTGATCACGATGGACTGCAGCAAAGGCCAATCCTTGAATCAGACCTTGCCAAGTTGAACCGCCAATTGCCCTACAGCGTGTCGGTCAATGGAATCTGCACTGAATTCGTTCAGGTCATCGGCTTTCACAATCTGACGCTGAAAGGCTTGCCCGGAAAAGTGTGCCGCGACGAAACAACACGCGACACACGAACCACGACTGCACCTGTGTACGCTCATAGCGAGGACTACACCCGAGCGGGGCATGAACCCGGCCCGACCCAGCCACGTCCGTTATAACGCAAGTCTTCAACAATGCCCACCCGAACAGTAGATGCTCAGGTGGGCTGTCTGTAATCCCTCCACTTAATGCGAGTTGATCGTGTAAGTAGCGTTCGCGATCGAGCTCTGGCTGTAGCCGTTACCCGCAGCAATCGCTTTGATCGTGGTCGTTGTCGCCACGGCGATCGGTCCCGTGTAGAGGGCCGAGTTGGTGGTGGGAATCGAACCGTTGGTTGTGTAATAAATGCTGACTCCAGGCGTGGCGTCGGAAAGCGTCACCGACTGAGGTGTGTTGTACGTCCCGGAGCCTGGCGAAAAGGTTGGCGTGACTGCCTGAATCGTGTACGTAGCGGTCGCGACCGAGCTCTGGCTGTAGCCGTTACCTGCGGCGATCGCTTTGATCGTGGTCGTTGTCGCCACGGCGACCGGTCCGGTGTAGGGGGTCGAGTTGGTCGTGGGGATCGAACCGTTGATTGTGTAAAAGATGCTGACTCCAGGCGTGGCGTCGGAAAGAGTCACCGACTGAGGCGTGTTGTACGTCCCGGAGCCGGGCGAAAAGGTTGGCATGACCGCCTGAATCGTGTAGGTAGCGGTCGCGACGGAGCTCTGGTTGTAGCCGTTACCAGCGGCGATCGCTTTGATCGTGGTCGTTGTCGCCACGGCGATCGGTCCCATGTAGAGGTTCGAGTTGGTCGTGGGGATCGAACCGTTGGTTGTGTAATAGATGCTGACTCCAGCCGTGGGGTCGGAGAGCGTCACCGACTGAGGCCTGTTGTACGTCCCGGACGCAGGCAAGAAGGTTGGCGCGGCGGCCTGAATGGTGTAGGTAGCGGTTGCGACCGAGCTCTGGCTGTAGCCATTACCTGCGCCAATCGCTTTGATCGTGGTCGTTGTCGCCACGGCAATCGGTCCCGTGTAGAGGGTCGAGTTGATGGTGGGAATCGAACCGTTGGTTGTGTAATAGATGCTGACTCCAGGCGTGGCGTCGGAAAGCGTCACTGACTGAGGCGTGTTGTAGGTCCCGGAACCCGGCGAGAAAGTTGGCGTGACAGCCTGAATGGTGTAGGTAGCGGTGGCGACCGAGCTGGGCGGATAGCCATTGCCAGCAGCGATCGCTCTGATAGTCGTCGTGGTCGCCACGTTAATCGGTCCAGCGTACAAAATCGAATTGATGCTGGGTATGGAACCGTCTGTTGTGTAGTAGATACTGACGCCGGCCGTGCTGTCCGAGAGGATCACGAACTGAGGGCTGTTATATATTCCGGAACTCGGCGAGAAACTGGGTATCGCGGCGGGCGGCTTTGGAACCTGAACACTCAGGGATGCTGTATTGCTCACGATGCCGTTCAATGTAGCGGTTATACCGGTGTTGCCCACGGCCACGGCCGTTACCGCACCGGACGCGTTGATCGTGGCTGCGCTTGGATTCGAGGACGCCCAAGACACCGTTGTGGTCAGATTACGCGAAGTCCCATCGCTGTAATACCCCATGGCAGTGAACTGCAAGGTGTTGGGGACCAAAATAGTGGCGTTGGCTGGAGTAACAGCAATCGACGTAAGAATGGCCGGGACCGTAAGAAGGACTGTCGCCGATTCAATCGTGCTGCCCGAAGTTCCTGTCACTGTAATCGGTTGCGTGCCGCTCGCTGCGGAGGAGCCGACGATTACAGTCAGAGTTGACGCTCCCGTCGCTGTGATTGAGCCTGGGCTTAAGCTTACCGTCACTCCGGGTGGCACTGCTGTCGCCGACAAAGCAATAGTTGAGTTGAAACCTCCCGTCGGGGTACTGCTGATGGTGGATGTCCCCGAATTGCCTTGTGCCACCGTTATCGACACCGGCGATGCAGAGAGGATGAAACCGGGACTCGACGAGTTCGCAGTTAAGTCGGTGATCAGGCCGGATCCATTCGGGCTGCCCAACCCCGTGGCCAAGTCATAACCAACCGTCGCCGAATAGCCATTGCCGCCGGTAGTGACGTCGTGGAAATCGCTGTTGTAGCGCTGGCCCAGACCCAGCGCATATAGCTGTGGATTGATGAAACCAAGCGTCGGGTTGCCATTAGCAACAGCCCATTGATTAGCAAGAGCGAGGTAGGCAGCCCACATGGGTGCGGCAAAACTCGTTCCGCCATATTCGTTGGCGGTGCAGGCTGCTTTATCCGCGCAGACGTAAAAAGTGAAATCAGAATTTGCCGAAACATCCGGGCCATTGCGATAAGTTGTCGAGCACATTGGGCAGGTCGTGGCTGTGGTCGCCTGCCAAAATGGCATCGCAATGTTGTCTGGAGAAATACCACCTCCGCCCCAGTACCAGGTCGTCTCAGAACTCCAGGGACCGGCGGCACTGGATGTCTGTAAGCTCGTGCCACCGACGGACGTTACGTACGGATCATCTGACGGGTACACGTACCAGTACATATCCCATGTGCCGCTATCGCCAGCGGCTACAAACATGCTTTGACCTTGTGCGGCAAACTCTTCGAAGTAGGGGTCGTCCGTACCAGGGTCTGCCGGCAACCAAGACCACGAACAACTCAATTGCGCATTCAGCGGCGTTGCCGTTGCCATGGCATTAAGGATGGCAGTATCCGTCGAACCCACGTAGATCACAATGCTCGATAAGCTTGGTGCCATCCCGAGAGCCTGCGTCATGTCCAAGGTTTGTTCGGTATCGTCGCACCCCTGGGAAGCAAGGCATGCGGTGGGAGTTCCGTCCGTAGATACGAGAGTGATTGGCACGCTATTGGTTTGACCTGTGTTTGTGTAGTACGTATTCAGGTCGTCCAAATCCGTACCCAGATACTCGAGCAGCCCGAGCGATTGGCCGGCCCCGGTCAAAGACCCACCGTAGTAGGCGGCTCTCATGTCGCTACCGAGAAACGAAGCGCCAGGACCCGAGCCGAGTGTCGCATTGGATGTCTTACCGAAACTCGCCTGCCGCAACAGTGGATGTGGAATCGAATAGTTATCGAGACCGGAGATGTGCCATAGCTGGAAAGGCAGGTCTACGGTGGGCTCGCGGTCGGGAGCATAATAAGTGCGGTTTTCGATGGGATGCCGGTAGACCCCCATAGCTACGTTGAAGGCTTTCTCAATGCGTTCAACTGGTGCCATGACATCAACGTTCATGCGATTGCGCGAATTGCCGACTACGGCAAGCCCGTTTGCCTTCGCGAAGTGGATCACGGCGTCGTAATCTTCCTGGCTGGGACCAAACTTCGCAGTGAACTCTTCCACGGTGAGAAAGTGCCGGTACGACGGACTAGAAGGATCGTAGAGTTTTTGCAGGAAAGCTTCTAACTTCCGATGCTGTAGTGGCAGGACCAGTACAACGCGCATGGCGCGAGCGGCGGGTAGACGTCCGACTAATGGCGCTTGTCCGTTGACAGTCACTTCGCGCGTATGACGCGTCATCAGAGGTTGGATCTGCGCCTGACAAATCGTGTCCGTACACACTATCACGATCAACGCAGCGACGATGAACACTATAAAAGATGCAGGTGGAATCGAATTAAGTAGAGAGAAGATGCTGAAGTGGCGTTTATGCATAATGCTCTCCTGCCCAATGCGTGGGCTACTGATTCAAGACTCTGCTCGGTGACTGTGGTTTCGGCCAGTGGCATGAGAATCAGTGCTTCCCCGCAAGGGACTAATTGAAGTTTTGATTTTTGTGATGTGCTAGACGAGCTATTGGCCCGGGAGGGAGTGGCTGCTTTTGTTCGCACAGTTGGTGAAGTGCGTCCTTTCCGAAACAATTACTTTTCGACCATTCAATCGTGATGCATCGCAGAGGCAGTGCGTGACAGGCCCTAAATCCCGGCCCTTTGTGAACAGTGCCCAGCGTAGAATCCATTTCGGATACATAATCCGACCGTGGCAGGACCTTGAAACTTACCTTTGAATAACCTCTAGATTACCCAGTACCATCGCGCTACAATTACGGAGTAGTCGCAGTACCGTCTCCGAGGTTTGCAATGATCTGTAACCCTCGAGTACGGCTCGGTTGCTTCGAGGCCGATTTAGCGACAGGCGAACTGTTCCACAAAGGGAACCGCTTGTCGCTTCAGGAAAAGCCCTTCAAGATTCTGGCACTTCTCCTTCAGGCGCCCGGGCAATTGATCACCCGCGAAGAAATATCCTCCAAAGTCTGGCCCGGCGTGTTTGTGGAGAATGACCTTTGCCTGAATACTGCCGTTCGGCGGCTACGGGCGGTCCTAGAGAAGACAGACCCCAAGTGCAATCTGATTGAAACGGTTGGACATCGAGGGTATCGACTGCGCACCAAAGTAGAGTTTTCCTCCAATGGTTTGCATGCATTGCCCCGTGCCGAAAATGGGCCTCGTCTGGCGGTGCTTCCTTTCACAAGCCTCAACGACGAACCCCAGCATTACTTCGTGGATGGCCTGACCGAGCAAATGATTGTTCAACTGGGACGCGTGTTTAAGCGTGTGAGCGTCATCTCGCCGATATCGTCGTTACATTTCAAGGGAACGGTTAAGTCCTTGTGGCACATCGCCAAGGAGTTGCGAGCTGATTATGTGCTCACCGGATGCGTCTGGCGAATTCCTCCCCTCATTCGCGTTACCGCCAAACTGATCCGTACTGCTGACCAGTGCTGTCTGTGGAGCGAAAGTTACACGCGCGACGACGCCGAGGTTTTTCAATTGCAGAATGAAATTACGCGCGCTATTTCGCGTGGACTTTGCCAGGCACTACCTGAGCCGACTCCGGATCACCATTATTTGACCACCACTCCGGCGATCTATGAGATCTATCTGAAAGCCCGCTTCTTTTCCTACAAATTCATGCAGAAAAGTTTCGAAAGGGCGATAGAACTTTTCGAGAAGGTCCTTGCTGAAGACCCGGATTTTGCTCCGGCTTATGCAGGGTTGGCCCACCTGCTTACCGCCGCAGTGACCTACGGGGGACCTCCTCACCGGGCGTTTTACGAACGAATTGAAATGCTGGCGAACAGAGCCTTGGAGATATCCGAAGAGCTGGCGGAAGCTCATTGTGCTCTGGCATGGTCCAGGGCATGGCAAGGGGACTGGTTATCTGCCGAAAGAGGCTTTCTGCGAGCGCAGGAAATCAACCCGAGTTATCCGTTTCCTTATACGGGATACGCACATTTGCTATCCTCACTCGGTCGACATCAAGAAGCCATCGCGGCGGGAAAGCGAGCGTGCGAACTGGACCCGCTCTCACCCATCGTGCACACAATGTTAGGGCTGGGTTTCTACATGGCGGGAGAGATGCAGCAGGCGATCGAGTGCCAACAGGATGCTATTGAGATTGATCCTCGCTTCTGTCCAGCGCATGGAACGCTGGGCTTTATCCACTACGCAATGGGCGATTTGAAGCGTGCCGTATGTTCCATGAGGGCCGCGGTTGAGCATAGCCCTGATACGCCTCTCATGCGCTGCTTCCTAGCGTGGTCTTTGGCCGCTGCAGGAGAAGTGAGAGAAGCAAGGGAGATATTGTCCGACCTCGTGCATCTTCGAAAGATGAATTGTCTTCCCGCAACCTCAATTGCCCTCATCTACGCAGCTGTTGCGCAGAACAAAGAGGCATGGAAGTGGCTGGAGTTGGCAGCGCGGGAGCTCGATCCGTGGAGGCTCGGCCTCGCAGAAGATCCCCGGTTCAAATATTTCTGGGATGATGTCCGATTCCCGACTCTGCTTCGCATGATCGGTCTACGCAGGTCACCGACGACGCACTCCAGCTCATCATCCTTGGTTCATTAACTGACTTCCAACTCGGGCTGCGGAAGCACAAGCCGAACGTCTTATCCGGGAGCGGTGAAGTTCACTCGCGCCGTTGAGGTGACCACCCTTCTGGCTCTTAAGCACGAGTTGACCACCAGAGTAGCGCAATAAACAAAAGCTGCATCGGAGCCCGCAACCAAAGTGGCGTGGGCGGCTTGCCTCGCAGTGTGACACCGCGCTGTGCCGCATTTACATTGGCGATGAACATCACGACGAGGAGCGCAATGAGACAAATGGCCGCGAGCCTGCGAAATTGGGGGAGCATCAATCCTGCTGCTCCGAGAAGCTCCAAAACGCCCGTGACGTAGACGATCATCAGGGGACGGGGGAAATACGCGGGAATCATTCGGGCTAGGTCGTGTTTCATCTTGTTGAAATGGGCCGATGCGGTGAATACGAACATCAAGGCCAAGGCGTACAGAGCGGAATGCTGCCACGACGCGAAAACATGCACACCAGCCGCTCCCATCGCTCGAAAGACCAGCAACGCTGCCAGCAACACGATGAGAACGAGCATAAGAAAGTCGAATCCAGGACCGAGCAATTACCCCAAAACGTCCCTAAGTTGCTCCTCGGTCATCCCAAAATAGTGCCCCAGTTCATGTATGAGAGTCTGGCGAATTTGATGACGGACTTCTGCCTCCTTGCAGCAGACGTCCTCAATATTTTTCTGATAAAGAACGATGTGGGCAGGCCCAGCTGATAAGTCAAAGACGCTCTTCTTAGTGGCTGGCACTCCGTGAAAGATGCCTAGCAGCAATTGCCTTTGCTGACCCGGCTGTGATCTCGGCTGCTTCGGCGGATAATCCTCAACCAGAATGGCCACATTCTGGATCTGTCCTGCCTCAGTTGGAAATGGAGAAAGCGTTCGTCCGTTAAGATAACGGAGCGAACGTATGAGGAAGGAACGGAAGCATTTCACCCCAGAAGAAAAAGTAGCCATTCTAAGGCGGCATCTTGTGGACAAGGCGCCGGTCTCGGAGCTCTGTGAAGAACTGGGCCTTCGCCCAACGGTGTTCTATCGCTGGCAGAAGGAACTGTTCGAGAACGGAGCCGCAGCTTTTCAGGCTCAGGAGCGTCCTCACCGCCAAGTGGAGGAGAAGCAGAAACGGATCGAGTTCTTGGAGAAGAAGGTGCAGACCAAGGACGAGGTCCTAGCTGAGCTGATGGCGGAGCACATCGCGCTAAAAAAAAGTCTTGGGGAACTCTAACCGGTATCTGGGTGGCGCATGATGTGCGGGATCTAGTCGTGGATTTCGTCCGGCGCTGGTCGGAGAAGGCTGAGATCGGCGTCGGACGGTTCATCCCGTGGCTGGGCGTAACCGCCAGCAAGTTCTATGACTGGCGGCAGCGGTACGGGTGCGTCAACGAGCACAACGGTTGGGTTCCCCGTGATTTCTGGCTGGAGCCGTGGGAGAAAGAAGCAATCATCGAGTTCCATCTGAAGAATCCGCTGGAAGGCTATCGGCAGCTGACGTTCATGATGCTTGACGCTGACGTTGTGGCGGTTAGTCCGGCGAGCGTTTGGCGGGTGTTGAAGCAGGCCGGATTGTTATCCCGTTGGAAGAGCAAACCATCGCGCAAGGGAACCGGTTTCGAGCAACCGCTGCAGCCGCATCAGCACTGGCATATCGACGTTTCCTACATCAACCTGTGCGGCACGTTCTATTACTTGTGCAGCATTCTGGATGGGTTCAGCCGTTTCCTCGTGCACTGGGATCTGCGTGAATCCATGCGAGACGCCGGTCGCCAGCATGAGATTCACGCCGAACGCGACCGGAAGTTAGCAGAAGCCAGGCAGCAACGTCAGAGTCGTCGCCACCAAGCTGCGTGAGTGTAGTTGTAGAATGTCCACGAGTGCCATTGTCCACGATGAACGCGATTTTCGCGACCGGCTTCAGCGGTGCCGTCAGAGGCCGCCGTGCTCTGCCAGATTTTACGCTGGAGCGCCTCCTGTACCGCGCCGGACAGGTGGTTCCGGCACATTATCATGCCGAGCCGGCGATCATTCTGCTCGTCAGCGGACACTGCACTGTTTGCAACGACTTCCGTCGCGACCTGCCTTGCGCGCCAGGTGCTGCCATAGTCCACCCCGCTGGCGAGCAGCACTCTTATCGCTACGAGGCCGACCGCGAGTCCCAAATGCTTGCCATCACGCTCCCGATTCAGCCTTGTGAGCGTTTCCGCTCCCCACTCGACCTCGAGCGCCCGCGCCTCGCACACGACCCAGAGATCGCGCCGCTCATCGCCCGGCTTCGCCACCGCGTTCAACAGCCACACACCTCAGCCCTCTCGCTCGAAGCTACAGTTTTCGAATTGCTCGGCCAACTGTGCGGCTCCCGCAAGGAGTCATCCCTAACACCTTCCCTGGCACGCGTGCGCGATCTACTCCATAGTCGTTTCAAGGAACCGCTCTCGCTGACCGAGATCTCGCGTAGCACCGACCTTTCGCCGATCCAACTCGCGCGTCACTTCCGCCGCCAATTCGGCTGCTCTCCCACCGCTTATATCCGCAAGTTGCGATTGGCTTATGCCTGCGAGCGCCTTGCCTCATCCTCCCTGCCGATCGTGGACCTCGCCCACGAACTCGGCTTCTTCGACCAGAGTCATTTCTGTCACACCTTCGGGAGCCACTTCGGCGTTTCGCCGGTTGCTTATCGGCAGCAACACCGGCCGCCACTGATCATGGCAGTCGCGGAAAGGGAATGTCCTTCCCGTCCGCGTGCAAGATCAGCTTCGACCCATCCGCTGTGAACGTGTACTCGTCGTCTGAATTTGCCGAATAGAAGTCAGTCACGTTCTCGGGCAGCAGCTCTTGCTTAGGCTCGTCGTTCTCTTGTACGGATAGGTGATCGACCTCGCGTCGGATCGTCAGGACCACATTCGGAAAGTGAACTGGATCGCTGTAGCGCCCCACGTACTTCTCTAGGACCGCTGGTTCGACGGCCGCACGCTTGTGCTGCTTCAGCGGCGGACGCGGCGGCAGCTTGTTGTATGGCGTGAATCCTTCCCACTCGATCGGCGTATACGTATCATGTAGCAGCGTCTCCAGCAGCTCCTTGTAGATGCCCTCGCCGTTCGCGCTATTCGTGAGGATCACGATCCCGATCTTCTTTTCCGGGAACGCGACCGCGTAGTTGCGTTCGCCGACCTCGTGCCCTTCCTTAAAAAACGCCTCCCCCTGCGGTGTCCAGAATAAACCCCACCCGAGGCCGTAGCTGAGCTTGATCGTGTCGTTCTCATTCGTTGTCGTTTCTTCGAGCGACGAGAACTGGTGCTTCGAGTGGATCCGCACCTGGGGTCGCAGCATGTCGATCCACACTTTTCTGTTCAGCCGCTCGCCGCGCATTACAGCAGCCACGAATCGCCCAAAGTCATGCACAGTGGTGAGCAAGGAACCGGCCGCTTCCGCCCGTGTCCACCTCTGTGGCTCGATTGAGCGGCCATACTCATCGTAGCCATTCGCGTAATCGGCTTCGAACTCCGGCCGCCAGACCATGCTCGTCCGCGTCATTCCCAGCGGGCCGAAGACGCGCTCCCGCATCAGCGCTTGCAGATCCTGTTTCGTGATCGTCTCCGTTACTAGCTGCAGCAGATCCATGCCCTCGCCCGAATATGCAAACCGGCTGCCGGGATCGAAGTGGATGTGGAGCTTGTGGTCGTCTTCGAACGCGCGCCAGTTCGGAAAGCCACTCGTGTGGTCGAGCAACATGCGCGCCGTGATCTGCTTGTAGCGGGGGTCGTCCTTCAGGTCGGCGTACTGCTGATACTCCGGCAGCGGCTTCGGCAGATATTCATACACCGGCCTGTCGAGATCGAGCCGGCCCTCTTGCACAAGTTGCATCACCGCATAGGCGAACGCCACCTTTGTGAGCGACGCGCCTGACATCACTGTGTCGGTCGTCAGCGGCAGCTTCTTCTGCGTGTCACGGAAGCCATAGGCCTTCTCGTACGCCACCTGGTCTCGGTTGATGATCGCGATGCCGACGCCCGGCACTTCGGCGGCTTGCATCAGCCGCATGACGGTTGCATCGACCTCCGCCGGGCCAATCCTGCTGCCGCCGAGCTGCTCAATCGTCTGCCCGTGCACGACCACAACCAACGCAAGCAGAGAAACCGCCAATCTTGTCGCAACACCCATAATGCGATGACAGTAACGCTGCGATATAACTTCGGCTTGTAAATTCCTGACGACCTCTTAGCCCAGGCCCTGCTGGGCTCGTCTGACTAGAGGAGAGAATATCGATGTGTATGCCCGATCAATATCGTTCGCGGTGGTGACCAACATGGCGAGTGAGTGACGAGCAAACCGGAGGTTGAGAACAGCATAGTGCGGCGGAGCTACAATGAACTTGCCAGGTGAAACGGAGGCGGGCTCTGCCGGGAGGCAACCATGCCGAGGGATAACCAGCCGGCTCATCGAGACGATGGACGGGGGCGTGAGAACTCGTTCTTGCGCCGCCCAACCTCCATCGGATCGAAAGACCCCCATGCCTTGAAAATCCCCGCCCGAAGGGCGGAATACTCACTAACGGAGAACGTCGCTTCTCCATTTCAGGCTGAGCCAAGACAGATCCGGCTACGAAATTCTTCTGGGAGAGAGTCCATGGTTTCCTCAGCAACGTTGACGAACTCTTCTCGAGTCATTTCTTCACCATGACACAAATAAGGCACACTCACTCCGAGTAGCCGTCGTCTGTGTCTCCATCCTCGTCATCTTCTTTGCGGTCGCCTTCGTCTTCCTCTTCGTCTTCTTCCTCGTCGGGCTCTTCCCGAAGAAGAACGTCGGCTTGCGCCGAGCGATCAGAGAAATCAGGCTCAATGCATTCTGGACTTATTCGGAGCATGCTCAATGCTACGCCCTCGCAGCCACTTGTCACTACAAGGGAAAAACAAGATCCCGATACTGCTATAATGATTGCAGGGGCGGTTACGTTTTTCTCCTCTTTCAGGTCTTCTGACCTAAGCCAGTCCATCTGAAGTCTTCCCACCTTAGGCTTTTCAGCGAGTCAGTGGTGCCATACGGTTTGGCGCAAGACTCGCCAAGAAAGGTCTCTATCATGAGCGCAAGCATTTTCCTTGGTCTGCTGATCGTGCTGTTTATGACCCTGCTGCTCCAGTGGATGCGCAGGTCCAAACCACAGGTCGCGGTATTTGGATCACAGAGGATGTGTCCGAATTGCGGATTGATTACGTCTCGGCTGAAAGCCCGTTGCGTGGAGTGTGGCGTGGCCAGCGTCTCAAAGGACAACCAGAGATGAAAAATATCAAGTTCGTGGTGAAAGTTCATCGACGCGGTGCTCGTGGTCTTCAATATGTTCAGCGAGTCGATCCGACACCAATCCAGATGACAACAACCGTAAGCTGGCACTGCTAATGGGTAGATTCACTGCGGAAGACGCCGTTCAATCCCTGCAAAACTCGAATTGCACACCGGAGTTAGAGTCGGTGCAGGTCAGTGTCTAGTATTCGCGTTGAAAACTGTCCGAAGACGCCAGCCAAGCAGCGATCATATTCAAAGGAGTAACGGACAATGAAACCTGCCGGGTCCCTCTGATGTGCTTGCTTACTCGCATGGTCTTTGGCCGCCGCCGGAGAAGCAAAAGACATGTTGTCGGACCTCGTGCACTCTTCGAGATGGCTTCTAGTTTCTACAATGCTTAAGCCATCGGAAGCTATGATTTCTCGGCGATCTCGCCATCATCCGAGGCCTATGGCTTGACGGCTTCAGGGAGCCGCGTCTGGTATGCGCCTGCCGTGCCTGACGATTGGCCTTTTTTTCGCTCGGATTCTTCAAGGTCCGCGCCCAGTCGGACAAGCTGCGTCTCGACTTTGGCGATGCGCTGCTCGATATCCGTCTTTTCGATAACGCGCATTTGCAGTTGTAGAAGAGACGCCAGGCCGGCGGCAGTCCGAGGATGGAGTTTGCCGGAGTAGACATCGGCGATCATTCGTTTGACGGCATCGCGCACTGCAGTCACGTTATCCAGATCGGGTAATGGATCAGAGTCGACCTCAAGTCGACCGTTCTTCCTCCCTCCGATGCGGCCGAGCTCGACGGCTTTTTTCGGATTAGCATGGAAGAAACAAAGCCCCCCTTGGGTCGCAGCTGCACCGCAGCGTTTCCCCAGCTTCGTCGTTCCTCTGCACTGGTTCTCTATGTGCCTATTTTCGGCCATGCGTTGCATCCGTCCATCTTTGCTTTCGTCAGTACAAACGGGAAGAGGAGTCTAGTCGAGTTCCATCCTTCAGGCGAATGTATAGGCTTCCCTGCACTGATTCTTCCTCGGCAGGCCAGAGATCAGACGGGAAGCTGGAAGCCCAAGCTTTACGATATTGCGGACTCCTTTGCGCTGGCCAACCCTGCCGGATATTCTCGCGCATCCATGACGGGACGTACACATTATGCTGCTGCGGCCATTGAAAACGGTCTCCGTGCAACGGACACTTCACGAGGAATGCGATATCTCCCTCAATGAGGAAGCCGAAGGAGGGTTCCTCCTTTTCAGGAAAACAAATACACTCTTCGGAAGATCGAGAGAACGAGCTCGCGAGCTCGGCCGCTTTCCTCTCCAGTTTTTCGATTCGCCTGCTCCATTCTCGGATTGACATGTGTGCAACTCGAATAATATTTCGCCTTAAACGCTTACTTACAGATAGCACATAACTGCCTGTGAAAACTGCAGAATACTCCACAGTGGCTCTCCACCTTCATTTCGCTCCGCTGCGTTATCCCTTGATCAACCCGCACCTCTTCGCCGACGTACTCGTGGTTTCCGTTTGCGATCATGGCGGTATTCACGCTGGAGGGACCACGGGGGTACCCCGACTACGCAACGATCCTGCGAATAGCCTGGTCCTATGAATTCCGCACCATACCGATAACGGGTTTGTCCTCTCGAGCGGATCCATCAACGGCATGGACCGAGCCGTGTGAAGTGATTGGTTGTAGCCCATCGAGGAGTCACACGTCGAAGACGTTTCTGATCTTGACCGACGCACAATATGGCAGTTCCGCGACGTGAAACCGGCTTTCACTTACCGCTGTTGGTGGTTCTAGTGACGAATGATAAGGCGACCTGTTTCTCTGACCTTACATTTCGAAACGGGAGCAAAGACGCCTCAGTTCGCGTGACCTTCTCGAAAGAGCCGATCCCGTTGCCAGTGACCATTTTCGCAATGAGGCCAGAACGCTATTTCCGATTCCGCTTAGCCCATCGAGCTTGTGCAGCCTTTCGGGCAATTTCGCGACGCTGCTCGGGAGTTAATTTGCGTTTTCGCGCTCTCCCGCCCAGTTGGCCGAGATAGACCGCGTGAGGGTCTTTCTCTGTTTTCTTTTCCATTCGGATACTCAGAACCTTAGACCGGCATCGGGGAATAAAGCAAGAGTCTATTGACATGCTTAGCGCTATGCATTATGCTTAACGCTAAGCATTGAATTGGAGGTTGGCGTGAAGCGAAAGATCAGTCATACAGATTCTGAGATTGAGCTGGCTTGCACCATCTGGGGCACTCTCTCAGAGGTCGTTGCAAACTCTCTCAAACAGCTAATCGAGCGATATTCACTCTCAGTCGGTCTTGGAGACCTTCTCTATTTGGAGGGTCGCTGGTATGTCACACATTCCGGACTGTTGCGCCTCTCACGACGAAAGGGTTGTGTGGGGATTGACGTACGACCGATTCGGGCGTTTTGTGATTCAGCCTTAGCCCGCTGGGCGTTCAAAGCCACGGTCTTTAGATCAAAGACCTGTCGAGGATTTGTGGGCTACGGCGATGCCGATCCCTCAAATGTTTCTTTCCTCGTGCATGGTGCCGAGATGCGAGTCGCCGAAACACGAGCCGTGAATAGGGCCCTGCGCAAGGCATACGGCATCGGCATCTGTTCAGTCGAGGAAATCGGCTCTTTCGACCGACAATCCGAAACCGTTCCAGATTTGAAGAAACTCCCTCAAGCAGCCAATGGTAACGGCAATGGAAGTCGCACAGTCCGAGATCGTCTGTGTCAAGTCATCCGCCAGCATCAGCTCGATCCCAACCTGGTCAAGTCCTACGCCATCGACTTCTGCGGCGTGAAGACCTTGCGCGATGCGACCCGTGAACAAGTTCAGAACTTCATCGTTCACTTAGCCGACTGGGCCGAGAAAGACCGTAATGCCCTACTTTGCCAGCTCAACAGCTATCCCGCACAAAAGGAAGGTGCCGCATGAAGCGCCAGATCAGCGGTCTGAACGCCGCCGATCGCTGTGCCGCCAACCAAGTTCCAGACGGAATCTTTCTGGTTCGTGTGCAAAAGGCGTCTTTCCGTCGGCAGGCACAGAAGCCGTACTACACCATCAGTATGGTCATTCTCGAGCCGCACCGGTTTGCCGACCGCATCATCTCCAGCCGACTCTACTGCAACCCGAAAGCCTTGTGGAAGCTAAACTGGTTCCTGCGTGACTTCGGCTACGACGCAGAACTGCTCGGTCGCGACGAGGTCGATGAGCGTCGACTCGTTGGGCTCACGGGCGTGGTGAAGACTAGTCACATCGTATTTAGTGGCACTTCCCTGCTCCGCTTCGACGGCTTCGCCCCCGCCGGCCGCTGGGAAGAACTCTCCCCCGCGAACCTTGACAACTCCCAGGTGGCTTGATGACGTACAGCTATACCCAGATCAGTCAGTACCTCGCCTGCCCGCGACGGTATCGACACCGCTATCTCGACGGCTGGAAGGAGAAGGACACACGGGCGGCGATGCTCTTCGGACGTGCCTTCGAATTGGCTTTGGGCGCCTACTTTCGAAGCGAAGATCCGGGAGATGTCCTCTTTCGCGAGTGGTCCGCCTGTAAGGATCAGGGCCTCCAATTTTCCGATCGTGACACCTGGGATCGTATGCTCGAGCAAGGCGTCATGCTGCTCATCCGCTTCTGTCAGGACGATCGCATCAGGATCGCCCAACCGCATCGCGACCTGCAGATCAAGTTCAATCGTCAAGTCGGGAATAATGACTTCGTAGCCTACATCGATGGCATCGGGGAACTCGACGGCAGGCGATGCCTGCTGGAATGGAAAACTTCCTCGCGCCGCTACTCCGACGAACCACAGGGAATGCTCGCTCTGGATCCCCAGCTGGTCTGCTATTCGTGGGTAACCGGAATTGCTGAAGTCGCCCAGGTTGTATTTGTTCGCAAGCGATTCGTCGAAATCCAATACCTGCGGACCACGATTACCGAGGAGCAACGCCAGGAATTTGGCCACCTGGTCGAAGCCACCATCCGCCGAATCGAGTCCGCCGAATTCCTGCCGAACAGTGGCATCCGCTTCCCGCAGAATCCCTGTAGTAGTTGCTCGTACGTCGGGCTTTGCTTGGGACAGCAGGAGATCGTCAACATCAGCTTGGTGCGACGCCCAGGAGCAGAAGATCTTGGTTGGCTTGACGAACTTAATTACTAAGAATCCGCCCATGCCGCCGAAATTCAATCGCCGTCGTGCTCTATTCGTGCTGGCAAAAATTGACGAGATTCTGGCCTGGGAACAACGGAAGGAGACGGAGCGCGACACCAAGTTCGTGGATCTGGGGAGGTACCTGTGCGAGGCGCGGGCGGGACAGTACTGGCGCGTGGAGGGGCTGAAGTCGTTCGAGGAGTTCCTGGTGAGGAGGTTTCCGGAGTCCCGGAGGAAGGCGTACTACTTGATGTCGATTCACGAGAACCTGCCGCCGCAGGCGAGGAAGGCACTCGAGAAGCTGGGCTGGGCCAAAGGGATCGAGTTGGCCAAGCTGGCGCGGCGGGACCGCCAGCACTTCGATTGTGCAACCTGGTTGCACAAGGCCGGGGAGCTGTCGAAAGAGGATTTTCAGCAGGCGGTGGAGCGGGAACTCACGGGTAAGATAACGGAGCCGTGGGAGATTGTCTATTTCAAGCTGTACGAGAGCCAGGTTCCAGTTATTGATCGCGCGATTGAGACAGCAGCTCTGATGCTGGGCAGCGACCGCTCGCGAGGCTATTGTCTGGAGATGATCTGCGCGGATTTTCTCGCAGGAGCGAATCTGGACAACGGAGATCCAGAAACACTGTTGTTCTCAATGTGCCGATTCTTCCGCTTTCTCCCCGAGACACAGAAGCAGGCTTTTCTCGACAATCTAGCCGAGAAGGCATCATGAAAGAGATCCTCTCAAAGACCCCGCGTTTACGACTGGATCCGGTCGCGTACGAAAATCTGCGGCAACACGTCTTACGGCGCGATGGCTGGCGCTGTCAATCTTGCGGCGCACGTTCGAACCTTGAAGTGCATCACCGAGAATTTCGCAGTCACTCCGGAGATGACTCAGATTTGAACCTGATTACGCTCTGTACCGCTTGCCACAATCAGATGCACCGGACCGCTTTGACTTAGAACCTGTAACAACTCCCTTGTCAGCGCGGTAGTGTCTTCGCCTTCTATCGGCGTAAGGTCTCAGCTTCGATTCACTGCCGACCTTGCGAAAAACAGGATGAGGAGGCTGGCGCCAATCAGTGCCAGCATTATGTGATAGTACAGGTCGTTGCTTGCCGTGCGCGGACCCCTGTGGCGGTTACTCTCGAACTGACAAAGACAAGATTGCCCAGATGCCGGGTGTGCACTCCGTGCATACCGACGAGCGTAATCCGCTGTCCGAGTTTCCATCTCAGTTTTTCGGCTACCGCTCTCGACGCTACACAGGCTGTCTATTGCGAAAGAAAGGCTTGCTTCTCGCTTTCTGTTAGTATCGCCGCCATAGAACAGGCTCCGGTAAAGCGCCAGGAGCACACCGAGCGGCCCAAGCGATCCGCGACACTCGCCACGGTCAACGTCGTGCGACGGCGATTGCCCACCGCATTTCGAAGTACAAGAGGTACGTAAGAGAACATTGCGTATGCTACTTATTTATACAAACTGTATAATTAATATGCGCAGAAATGGCCCCTCGTCCCTACCGTATGGGTAAGCGTCAAGCGGCTGCCGACGACACGCGTGCGCGCATCCTCGAAGCTGCCCGTCAACTCCTTGCGAATGAA
>Ga0209168_10000769_pt1 | contig 28400 bp, 21 predicted proteins | sample Coa_R1_FD_187156 | JGI IMG/M metagenome (GOLD analysis project Ga0209168, IMG submission 187156) | Surface soil microbial communities from Centralia Pennsylvania, which are recovering from an underground coalmine fire - Coalmine... | ecosystem: Environmental > Terrestrial > Soil > Unclassified ...
CCCGAAACGGTTAAATCTTACTTGGAACAAGAGCGTCGCGATTGGGCGGAAATGGGCGTGGAGGGGCATTTTCAGGCCAGGAATCCCTGGATGCCCTACCACCGATTACTGAGAGACCAGACGGCGGAACTGGTTGGAGCGGAAGCGGAAGAAGTTGTTGTAATGAACTCGCTCACGGTGAATTTGCACCTGATGATGATTTCGTTCTACCGGCCGACCAAATCAAGGCACAAGATCGTGATCGAGCGAGGGGCATTTCCGTCGGATCAATATGCCGTGAACTCGCAAATTCGATTTCATGGATTCGATCCTGCTTCTTCTCTCGTTGAGCTAAGGCCACGTCAGAACGAGGCGTGTATACGAGATGAAGATGTTCTCTCGCTCATCGAGCGTGAAGGTGAGTCGAGCGCATTGATCATGATCGGTGGAGTGAACTATGCGACTGGGCAGGTCTTTGACATGCCGAGAATCGCAGAGGCTGGACGGCGAAAAGGATGCGTCGTCGGTTTTGATCTGGCGCACGCGGCCGGCAATATTCCGTTGCGTCTTCATGAGTGGGGGCCCGACTTCGCAGTGTGGTGCAGTTACAAATATCTGAATGGCGGCCCGGGATGTGTTGGAGGTTGCTTCGTTCACGAACGCCATTCGACTAATTGGGGTTTGCCGCGCTTCGCAGGTTGGTGGGGACACGACGAAGGACTTCGATTTCAGATGGGACCGGACTTCAAGCCGATGGCGGGCGCAGAAGGATGGCAGTTGAGCAATCCGCCGATCATGGCGATGGCGCCATTGCGGGCGTCGATGGCGATTTTTGCCGAGGCTGGAATCGAACGATTGCGAGAGAAAAGTATTTCGCTGACCGCCTATCTCGAGTTTCTGTTGCAGCATGAGAGGTCGAAGGGGTTTTCCGTTGTCACTCCCTTTGAAAAGCATCGGCGCGGAGCACAGTTGTCTATTCGAATCCATGAGCGTGGACGCGCGTTGTGTGACGAATTGGCGGCTCAAGGAGTATTCGGCGATTGGCGCGAACCCGATACGTTTCGAGTTGCTCCGGTGCCGCTTTACAACACATATCAGGATGCCTATCGATTCGTGCAGAGTTTTTGTGCGGCGCTTCGGTAACATGTTCATTCCACGTTCGTTTCGGGCATTGCTGGTTACCTCGGTAATCCATTTTCTCGACTGAGTCCCAATACAATTTGTAGCGTGGGGAGCGCTGCGCCTCATCACGGACGGAAATGGGCCGTTGGAATCGGCGCAGTAGTGTGCGTGCATATCGCATTATCTCTGTTGGTGCGCCGCAATTTCGCGCTCACGGCTTTTGGAGATATTCTGCAAAACGTCGTTCTGCTCGTGGCGACCCTCGCTTTTCTCTCCAATATTCGGACCTCAGGGAAGAAAGCACGCCTTTTCTGGACGCTGATGGGCTTCGGTTTGACCATGTGGCTGGTTTCGCAAGTCATGTGGACGTATTTCGAAGTCTTCTTGCGTCACGAAGCGCCGAACCCGTTTGTGGGAGATGTGATTCTGTTTCTGCACGTCGTGCCGATGATGGCAGCCGTCGCGCTTCAGCCGCATGTTCAGCAGGAGGAGCGCGCGATTAAGGCGGGAACACTGGATTTCGCGCTGCTTCTGACGTGGTGGCTGTTTCTGTATCTGTTTGTCGTCATTCCCTGGCAGTACGTGCATCCGTCAGAGGTGTTGTACGGACGGAGCTTTGACCTGCTGTATGTGAGCGAGGAACTTGTGCTCGCCGGCGCATTGTTCCTGGTTTGGCGCCGATGCCGCGGCACATGGCGGACGATCTATTTTCATCTGTTTGCTGCAACGTTGCTGTATTGCGTGGCTTCACTTGCGGCGAGCGAGGCAATCGATCTGCATATGTACTACACGGGTAGCCTGTTTGACGTGCCGCTCGTGGCCTCCATGGCGTGGTTCGTGCGAATTGGATTTCTGGGAAGATCGTCCGATGCGGAAAGTCTGCTGGAAGAAGTTCCAGGTCGCGGGTTCGGGATTTGGAAGGCCCGGATTGCAATGGGGGCTGTTTTCGTGACTCCGCTAATGGTTGCGTGGGCAGAGCTTGGCGGGGATATCCCTCATCGGGTGCGTACTTATCGCTTATTTCTGACCGTGGCAGTCATGCTGGTGATGGGCGCGCTTGTGTTTCTCAAACAACATCTACTCGATCAGGAATTGCTGAGCCTTCTTAGACTGTCGCGGCAGAACCTCGACGAAATGTGCCGCCTGAAAGACGAACTGGAGAACAAAGAGCATTCTTTGCGCTGGCATAGTCTCGAATTGCAGCGGAAGAATATGGAACTGGAGGAAATTTCTTTCACCGATGCGCTCACTGGCATCTGGAATCGACGATATCTGGAGGAGATACTCACTTCAGAAGCCGGGCAGGTTCTGCGCAATTACCAAGGAGTTCACTCCGGAGAAGTCCGGAAGATGGATCACCGCGACCTGATCTTCATCATGGTGGACATGGATTTCTTCAAAGAAGTGAATGATATTCACGGGCATCCAGCCGGGGACCGACTGCTCCAATTGGTGGCGCAGCGGCTGTCTACAGTGGTGCGGAAGTCGGATGTTCTGGTGCGGTGGGGCGGCGAAGAATTCCTGATCATGAGTCGTTCGGCGGACCCGTCCGGCACTCCGGCTTTTTGTAGCCGTATTCTCGAAGTCATGTCGGGTGAGCCTTTCGATTTGGGCAATGGCGTGGCTGTGCGGAAGACCTGCTCGATCGGATGGGCCGCGTATCCGTGGTGCCGGACTGCTTATGAAGCGCTGTGCGCGGAAGAAGTTATCATTCTTGCCGATTCTGCACTGTACCGAGCGAAGTCACAGGGAAGGAATCAGGCAGTGGGAATCGTTCCCAGCGACCTAGCAAATCAGAATTCCGAAGGCGCTGACCTTTCATCGCTGCGAGAAGGAAACTCGCCGTTGGCTCGGATCGTGCGGACGGAGTGCCCTGAGAGATCGCCTTCAGAGATCATGTCGAATCGTGAGATAACCAGCGACAAGTTCACCGTATAGTTGCGGACGCTTCCTGCGCTTGACCTCGTCGTGCGCGTTGACTACATTGAGTATCCGGCTTTGTAACTACCGAGGCATACATCCTAATGAGCGTAAAACAGTCATCGCGGAAAACTGGGCTTCGCCAAAAGGCGCAACTGATGTCGGCGTCGGAAATCGAGCGAACACTCGTCCGTCTCGCATATGAAATTGTCGAAAAAAATGACGGCGTTTCTGGATTGGGGCTCGTCGGAATTCGCCGGCGCGGTGTGCCGATTGCGGAGCGCCTGGGCAAGATCATCACTCGGATTGAGGATGCGAAGGTTCCGGTGGGGACGCTCGACATTACCTTCTATCGCGACGACTTGTCGACGCTCGGTCCCAAGCCCGTTGTGCAGGAAAAAGAAATTGGGTTCGAGATTGAAGACAAGAATATTGTGCTTGTCGACGACGTTCTGTTCACGGGACGAACGACTCGAGCCGCGCTGGATGCGCTCTTTTCGCACGGCAGGCCGCGCCGTGTACAACTCTGTGTGCTGATTGACCGGGGACATCGCGAGATTCCTGTCGAAGCTACCTTTGTGGGCCGTCATGTGCAGACGACGATGAATGAAGTCATTGAGGTCAAGCTGACGGAGATTGACGATGCGGAAAAGGTCTTGCTGATGGAGAAGTAGACCTCGCGGGAATTGAAAAAGGACGGTGGCTTGCGCCGCCGTCCTTTCGTTTTGGGCTTGAATAATTCAGGCGATTCTTGTGCAAACCGCCTTAGTTTGGGTGTAGAGATTGAGGACGTCGTGTCCCATCTCGCGGCCCCATCCAGATTGTTTATAGCCGCCAAAAGGTAACCCAGCGTCGAAGATGTTGTAGCAGTTGATCCACACCGTTCCGGCGCGAAGTTGTTCGGCCATGCGATGCGCTTTTCCAATGTCGCGTGTCCAGACAGCGGCCGCGAGACCGTAGTCACTGTTGTTGGCGCGAGGGATGATTTCTTCTGGATCGGTGAAGGGCATAGCTGCGACTACCGGTCCGAAGATTTCCTCCTGAACGACTTTCATGTTTTCGGTTGTATCGACGAGCACGGTTGGCTCGACGAAGTATCCGCGATCGCCTGCCTTGTGGCCTCCGACAACTGCTTTGGCGCCCTGGGAGAATCCTGACTCGAGGTATCCGCAGACGCGGGTCAGTTGCTCTTCCGAAACAAGCGGACCCATCTGCGTGTCGGGTTCGAGGCCAGAGCCAACTTTAATCTTTTTGGCTTGTGCAGCCACGCCTTCAACGACCTGGTCGTAGACGGACTTCTCCACGTACAAGCGCGAGCCGGCGCAGCAGCATTGGCCGTGATTGAAGAAGATCGCACTGGCGGCGCCGGGAATTGCGGTATCGAGATCGGCGTCCTTGAATACAACGTTGGGAGACTTTCCGCCCAACTCCAATGACACTTTCTTGAGGTTGCCAGTCGCGGCGTGAACGATGAGCTTGCCGACTTCTGTCGATCCCGTGAAGGCGACTTTGTCCACGTCGGGATGGGCGGCGAGCGCAGCGCCTGCGGTTTCGCCGTAGCCGGGAACGACGTTCACAACTCCATCGGGGAACCCGGCTTCTTGTATCAATTCGCCGAGACGCAGCGCGGAGAGCGGGGTTTGCTCGGCGGGCTTGAGCACGACGGTGCACCCGGTGGCCAGCGCGGGGCCAAGTTTCCACGCCGCCATCAGCAGTGGGAAATTCCACGGGATGATTTGCCCGACGACGCCGACTGGCTCACGCAACGTGTACGCGAGATATTTTGCGCCGGGTGTGTACGGAACCGAGAGCGGGATCGTATTGCCTTCGATCTTGGTGGCCCATCCTGCCATGTAGCGGAAGAGATCCACAGCTAGAGGGACATCCGCAGCTTTGGCGATGTTGAGCGGCTTGCCGTTGTCGAGGGATTCGATATATCCGAATTCTTCTGTGTGTTGTTCGAGCAGATCGGCGAGTTTCCAGATCAGGCGGCCGCGCTCGGAAGCGGTCATCTTGCGCCAGGGGCCGTTGTCGAAAGCCTTGCGTGCGGCCGTTACCGCTTGATCGATATCGGCGCGATCGCCTTCGGCGATCTGGGCAAGGACTTCGCCGGTCGCAGGATTGTACGTGGGGAAAGTTTTGCCGGACACGGAATTGATCCACTGTCCGTTGATTAACATTTTTCGTGGTTTGTCGATGAACTCCGCGACGTGCGGATGAATCTGCGGAGAAACTGCGATGCCCATAGGTCCTCCTCGGTCAACATGGACTTGAAAGAGATAATGCCGGGCGAAATGATTGAAGCTATCGTAGCTCCGGTCGTGGGCAAAAGCAACGAGCGAAGAAGAAAATCTGCCCTGCTAAGCGTTTTAGTCCGAAGATCAGGATCCGGAACTATTCTCCGTACGGAACCCAGATGTTCTTGACCTGGGTCGCGTGTTCAAGGAACCAGCGTCCCTCGGCAATATTCGGATCGAACCAGTCGATTTTCCGGCCTTCGTTGGTCCAGACTTGTTTGAGATTTCCGATGGACATGGCTTTTGCGGAGGCAACGGTGGCTTCGTCGCCATAACACCACATGCCGTCGATGTCGTCGTGTTCGGCGAGCGTCTTTAGCAATTGAGAGACGTAGCCGGTAACAATGTTGACCGTGCCGCCGGGAAGATCGCTGGTGTCGAAGAGTTGGTAGAGGTCGCCCGTGATGAGCGGATATTTTTCTGACGGAATCGCGACCACCGTATTTCCCATCGCGATCAGCGGCATAACGAGTGAGATGAAGCCTAGCAGCGGCATATCGGTGGGGCAGACAACTCCGACGGTTCCGATCGGTTCATTCATCGCGATTGCGATATTTCGAAATGGCGGATTATGCACCGCTCCGTCAAACTTGTCGGCCCACGCGGCGTAGGAGAAAATTCGTCGGATGCTCGTTTCGAACTCAGCGGCGGCTTGTTTTTCTCCGACTGCTGCGACGAGGCGGCGCACGACTTCGTCACGCCGCGATTCGAGATTCTCGGCGCAGTAATACAACACCTGGGCGCGGTTATGCGCGGTCGCCTTGGCCCATGCGCTGGCTTTTCTGGCTGCTTCGACTGCATTGCGAATATCTTTGCGATTTCCGAGAGGAGCTTCGCCCAAGAGGCGGCCGTCTGCGGCATGCACTTCCATGCTGTAGCCGGAATCAGGACGTGTCTGCTTCCCGCCGATGTAAAGCTTTACAGTGCGATCGATAGCTGGAGTGCTGGCCTCAGGCGAATCCTCATCGGGAGCGGCAGGATGAGCGCTTGATGCCTGCAGTTTCGGAGCATGCTTGAACCACTTCGGTTCCATGTATTCGAGCAGGCCTTCGCGTCCGCCTTCGCGGCCGTAGCCGCTTTCGCGGTATCCACCAAAACCACATGCCGCGTCGAACAAGTTCGTGCAGTTGACCCAGACGACTCCGGCCTTGATTTGTGCCGCGACTTGTAGAGCAACGTTGATGTTCTCGCTCCACACGCAAGAGGCCAGTCCATAGACCGTGTTATTCGCCAGTTCAACAGCTTCTGTCGGAGTGCGGAATGTCATCGCGGCGAGCACGGGGCCGAAAATTTCCTGCTGCGCAACAATCGACGTCGGATGCACGTTGCTCAGAAGAGTTGGTGGATAGTAGAGTCCCTGCGAAGGCAAGGCAACTTGCGGCTGCCAGCAAGTCGCGCCTTCCGCGACTCCCTGGGCCACCATGCGTTGAATGCGATCAAGTTGAACCTGCGCGACGATGGCGCCGATATCAATGGCTTTATCGAGCGGAGGACCGATTCGAAGGGTGCTCATACGATCGCGAATCTTTGAGATCAGTGCTTCTGCGATGCTCTCCTGCATCAGGAGGCGCGAACCGGCGCAACAGACTTGTCCTTGATTGAACCAGATTCCGTCGACGAGTCCTTCGACGGCACTGTCGAGATCCGCGTCTTCGAAGATGATGAAGGGAGATTTTCCGCCGAGTTCGAGGGAGAGGCGCTTGTGGCTGGAGGCAGTGGCTCCGCGAATCGCGCGTCCGACTTCGGTAGAACCGGTGAATGCAATCTTGTCGATCTCGGGATGCTTCACCAGAGCTTCGCCCGTCCTGCCATCACCCGTGACGATGTTGACCACACCGGCAGGGAGTTCAGCTTCCTGACAAAGTTCTGCGAAGGCGAGCGCCGTCAACGGTGTGAATTCGGCAGGCTTCAGTACGACCGTATTGCCGGTTGCCAAGGCGGGCGCGATCTTCCATGCCAGCATGAGCAGCGGAAAATTCCACGGGATAATTTGTCCGACTACGCCGCAGGGTTCGTAATCGGGGAACTCCTGATCCAGCAGTTGGGCCCAGCCTGCGTGGTAGTAGAAATGGCGCGCCACGAGAGGAATGTCAATATCGCGGCTCTCGCGAATTGGCTTCCCGTTGTCCATGGTTTCGAGGACGGCGAGCAACCGCGAGTGCTTCTGAACAAGACGCGCGAGTGCGTATAGATAGCGGGCGCGGGCATGAGAAGTGAGCGCGCGCCAACGAGGAGACGCCGCTTTCGCCGCCTGCACGGCAGCGTCGACGTCGGCGGCGCCGCCCTGAGCGACGCTGGCGAGCTTCTCTCCGGTCGATGGATCGAGCGTATCGAAGAATGCACCCGCTGCCGACGACTGCCATTTGCCGTGGATGAAATGAGTGAAGCGGCGTTCGTGACGATCAAGCCACGACCTGGCCTCTTTCGGATCCTCAGGCGCGGGGCCGTATTCCATGCTGACGAATTTTTCCGCGATACTCATAGGTCTCGATTACTCGCACAAAATACTTATGCAATCGGGTGGCGATAGTCGGCGGAGTATCGGCCGGTGGCGTAGTATTCCAGCTGCCGCTCGATATCCCCCAACAAGCCGCTCGCTCCGAAGCGAAACATTTCGGCTCGCAACCATGAGTCTCCGACTTCTTCTTTCATCATGGAGAGCCAGTCCAAAGATTGCTTTGCGGTTCGGATGCCGCCAGCGGGTTTGAAGCCGACTGCCATTCCGGTCTGCCGAGCGTACTCGCGAATCGCACGGACCATGACGAGGCTGACGGGGATGGTTGCGTTCGTTGCTTCCTTGCCGGTCGATGTCTTGATAAAGTCGGCGCCGGCCATCATCGCGACCACACTGGCGCGCCCGACATTTCGCAATGTGAGCAGGTCGCCTGTTCCGAGGATGACTTTCATGTGGGCGGATCCACAGGCTTGTTTGAATGCCGCGATCTCGTCGTAGAGCGCCTGCCATCGGCTGCTGAAGACGTGGGCGCGCGTTATGACGACGTCGATTTCGTGTGCGCCGGCCTCCACAGACCGGCGGATTTCGGCGACACGTTCCGCGAGTGGAGACAGTCCGGCGGGGAATCCAGTGGAAACTGCAGCAACGTGAATGCCGCTCCCTTCGAGAGCGTGCAAAGCTGTTTCGACAAAGGTGTGATAAACGCAAACTGCGGCAACTTTGATTCCGAGTTCTTCGATCTGGAGTTTCTCTACTAGTTCTCGTTGGATGGGTTGACGTGCCTTGGCGCAGAGCCGGCGCACGCGTTCGTCTGTGTCGTCTCCAGAGAGCGTTGTGAGATCCATGCAGGAGATCGCGCGGAGAAGCCAGGCCGCTTGCCATTCTTTCTTCACGGTGCGGCGCGCGACTTGCGACTGAGCGCGGCGCTCGACCGCGCTCGTGTTTACGCGAATCTCCTGGATCCAATTTAAGTCGAGCGGAATGCCGTTATTGGCCAACAGAGGCCGGCTATTCAGTGTGGCAATCGAGTGAGCTGGATAGGCGTCGCCGGAGGCGATGCGATTATCCGAGTTCCGCCCAATGTTGGAGTGTTCGTGATTCCCCGGCATCAACAGGCCTTCTTGGTGCCCCCAGCGGGGGGCACTCTATCTTGGGTTGCATTGTACGGTACCCGGTGTCGCAAGGCGAGTCGTAGCGAACGGACGCACCCAGCTGAATCATTTTTGCAAGGAAGAACAGGACCAGGCGCAAAAGGTTACAATGGCGCACGATTCGTTTCGTCCCAGGGGACTTCCAACCGGCATGTCGCGCTCCTCAACTCGCAAGACTAGACCTGGCGCGGGCGTTCGGGAGCAACTTGAACGCACGGCGATGAAGGTTATGAAAAACGCTCACGCTCCGTACTCGAGCTTTCACGTTGGAGCAGCGATTTTGCTGACGAATGGCAAAGTCTTTTCCGGATGCAACGTGGAGAACGCTTCCTACGGAATGACGAATTGCGCGGAGCGGACTGCAATCTTCTCGGCGGTCGCGGAGTTGGGTCCGAAGATCGAGATTCAGGCGGTTGCAGTCACCAACGATCACGGAGTGGCCTGCTCGCCGTGCGGCGCATGCCGGCAGGTGATTTACGAATTTGGACCCGACGCAATGATTTATTTTCAAGGCGCCAACGGTCCCAAGCAGGCGCACATCACAGAATTGCTTCCCGAAGGATTTCGCCTCAAGTGAGCCCATCCATCGCTGCTTCGAAAACATTCCGCGCCATCGACGTCATACGCAAGAAGCGCGATGCGATCGAGCTTTCGCAAGGTGAGATCGCAGGCCTGGTCAACGCATTTACGAAAGGCGAGATTCCGGACTATCAAGTTTCTGCCTGGCTCATGGCCGTGGTTCTGCGAGGCATGACGCGTGCCGAGACTGCGGCGTTGACGGACGCGATGCTGCGCTCAGGAGAGGTCCTCACGCTTTCGGATCTGCCGGCAAGAAAAGTAGACAAGCACTCCACCGGCGGAGTCGGCGACAAAACGTCGCTCGTGCTTGCACCTTTGGTGGCTGCGGCGGGCATTGCGGTGCCGATGATCAGCGGCCGCGGACTGGGACACACTGGCGGTACGCTCGACAAACTAGAGTCGATCCCCGGCTTCAATGTGAATCTGCCGGTCGCAGAGTTTCGACGTCTGCTTGAGGTTTGCGGTTGCGCGATGATCGGTCAGACGGCGGAAATCGCTCCGGCGGACCGCAAACTTTACGCGCTGCGTGATGTCACGGGCACGGTCGAGAGTCCATATCTCATTTGCGCATCGATTATGAGCAAGAAATTAGCTGAAGGCATCGATGCCCTTGTGCTCGACGTCAAGACCGGCTCTGGCGCCTTCATGAAAAATGAAAAGGACGCCGTATTTCTTGCCGAGTTGATGGTGGAAACGGGCGAGCGGATGGGCAAGCAGGTCGTGGCGCTGATTACGGACATGGATCAGCCGCTCGGAAATATGATTGGCAACGCGCTGGAGGTAGTCGAAGTGATCGAGGTTCTGAAGGGTGGCGGCCCGGAAGACTTGAAAGATCTGTGCCTTGAACTCGCAGGCTGGATGCTGCATCTGGGTCGGGCGACTAAAACCGTCGAGGAAGGGAAGAAGCGCAGCGCGGAGCTGATCTTTTCCGGATCTGCACTCGAAAAATTCCGGAAAATGGTCGAACTGCAGGGAGGCGATGCTCACGTCCTCGACGATGCAGGTCGGCTTCCCCTGGCGCGCCAGACAATGCAGGTTGCGGCTGCGAAGGCAGGGTATATCGGTTCGATGCAATGTGAGCAGATGGGCACGGCGTGCGTGATTCTCGGCGGTGGGCGCGAACGCAAGGAAGACTCGGTCGATCCTGCGGTTGGAATCGTGCTCCACAAAAAAGTCGGGGACCGCGTCAATGTCGGCGAGCCGATTGCTACGATTCACTACAACGATGAGTCGCGGGGCGAACGCGCGCGTCAGCTGATTTCAGAGAGCTGTCAAATCGGGGATGTTGCGCCTAAGCCAAGGCCGTTAATTAACAAAGTCATCCGCAAGTCATAATCCGCGGGGAGCGAATGGAATGGGACGATTTACCGGAATTCTAGGACTTCTGACGATGCTCGGGCTGGCTTTCATTTTCTCGACCAACCGTCGCGCCATTCGAGTCAAGACTGTGGCTTGGGGATTGGGCCTGCAGATAGCGTTTGCTATCTTCGTCCTTCGCGTAGAGTTTGGGCGACACATGTTTCAGGTGATTGGCGATGCCGCGAATCGCGTTCTCGCCTACTCCTTCGCGGGCTCGGAATTTGTCTTCGGCCCTCTCGGTAAGCAGAATTCGAATATCGGATTTGTGTTTGCGTTTCAGGTTCTCCCAGTTGTTATTTTCATCTGCGCGTTGTTTGCGATTCTCTATCACTACGGCATCATGCAACTCATCATTCGAGTCGCTGCGTGGGCGATGACGCGTTTCATGGGCGCGAGCGGCGCCGAGTCGCTCAACGTCGCAGCAAGTATTTTTATGGGTCAGACGGAAGCGCCGGTTACGATTCGCCCGTTCCTGCCTGATCTGACTCATTCGGAGTTGATGACTGTGATGACCAGCGGTATGGCACACGTGTCCGGTTCGATCATGGCGGCGTACTTCGCCTTTGGCGCGGAGCCGCGGCACGTACTTAGTGCAGTAATCATGACTGCTCCGGGAACTATTCTGATTTCGAAGATGCTCGTGCCTGAAACCGAGAATCCGAAAACTGCCGGGAAAGTGGTAATGAGCCAGGACGAAGCCGAAAAAGAGAAGCACGAGAACCTGCTGGGTGCTATCGCGCGCGGCACAAGCGATGGGCTGCATATGGCGCTCAACATCGGCGCGATGCTGATCGCGTTTCTTGCGCTGGTCGCGCTGCTTGATGGGATTATGGGGGGCATTCACCGTCACATCGGATGGTTTCCTGTGAGCATGGAAAGTGTGCTCGGCGTGCTGTTCGCGCCCGTAGCGTGGCTGATCGGAATTCCCTGGCATAACTGCACAGCGATCGGGAACCTGCTCGGCACGCGCATGGTGCTGAACGAACTCGTCGCTTTCTCGATGCTCGGGCCACAGAGAGCGACGCTTGATCCGCGCTCGTTCACGATTGCGACGTTCGCGTTGTGCGGATTCGCGAACCTGAGTTCGATCGGAATCCAGATTGGCGGAATCGGTGCGTTGGCGCCGAACAAACGGGGCGAGCTAGCGCGACTTGGCTTCCGTGCGATGCTTGCAGGGACGATGGCGAATCTTATGTCTGCTTCGATCGCGGGCATGCTGCTGTAGATCTTTTTTCAAAATCAAAATAGGGGATTCTTCTCGTGAAACAACTGATCGTCGTGTGCGCATTTCTTTTGTGGGTTCTTGCAAGTGCCGTTGCTGCGACGCCGCAACGCGTGATCATCGACACCGATCCCGGCATTGACGATGCGATGGCGATTTTGCTGGCACTGAATTCGCCTGAATTGAAGGTCGAGGCGCTCACGGTCGTCCCGGGCAATGTGGATGGCAAGCAAGGGCTGGAGAACGCTCTGAAGATTGTCTCGCTTGCCAGCCGGTGCGATGTGATCGTGGCCGGGGGCGCTCAGCATCCGCTGAATCAGAAACTGATCACCGCACAATACTGGCACGGGCCGAATGGCTTGGCGGGAGTGGAATTGCCGGCCTCGAAGTGCAAAGCGGATGCTCGCTTCGGTCCGGATCTCATCATCGAGATGGTTCACAAGTATCCGCATGAGCTCACATTGATTCCGGTTGGGCCGCTCACAAACATTGCTCTTGCAGTTTCGAAGGATCCGTCGATTGTGCCGCTCGTGAAGGATATCGTGATTATGGGTGGCTCGATCACTGGCGGAAATGTCGACGGCGCGGCGGAGGCGAATATCTACAACGATCCGGAAGCGGCATCGATCGTGTTTAAGGCGGGTTGGATGGTCACGATGATCGGATCCGATGTGGGCGAGCGAACGCTGATGATGCGGAGTCATCTTGCCGATTTGCAGTCGCAGCACGGGCCGGAGAGCGATTTCGTCGCGAAGCTTGCGGACTATTACCTCACACGATCAGAGAAAAGCGGATATCAGGGTGCGGCGATGTACGATCCGTTAGCTGTTGCGACTGTGATCAATCCAGCGCTGGTTACGCTGAAGGACATGCACGTCGACGTCGAGACGAAGGGAGAGTTCACGCGCGGCGAAACGGTCGCCAATCGCATGGGCTACGACGAGAAAAATGTGCTGCACGGAGATCACTACGAAATCGACGGACTGACGCCGCTAACCTCGAACGCGCGGGTGTGCCTGGCCTCGAATGCCGAGGGATTTTTGAAACTCTTCGTCAGCCGGCTGAAGGGAAAATAGATCTAGCCGTTCGCGCGCGCGACTAACAGAATCGCCAACCCATAGAAGACGAACATGAACGTCAGGTAGATCTTGGCATTGGAGCGCGCACCCTTGAATTCGTTCCACGCGAAGATGCCCCATAGAGCTCCGACCATCGGAGCTGATTGGCCGATGGCGTAGGAGATTGCGAATCCAGTCGCCTTCCCAGCGACGACATTGAAAACTGTGCCGACTCCCCAGATGATTCCGCCGAGCAGTCCAAGTAAATGTCCGGAACGCGGGCCGCTGAAGAATCCTTTGAACCCGACTGGCTCTCCCGCGAGAGGACGCTTCATGAAGTAGATGTTCCACACAAAGCACGAGAGCAGCGCTCCAAAACACAAGAAGACGCACGAACTATATGGAGTCAGAGCGTGGCCGCGAGTTGTGCCATAGGTCGTGAATGGGCTCCACAGTCCCATCAACACGCCGGAGATGACACAGATGATGATGCTCTTGCGCGACGCGGTGTGCGCCCCTGGGAGGCTGCCGAATGCTTTACCGTCGAGGACCACTGCGATCAATGCGCATGCGACTCCGGCAGACAAAAATACCAGGCTGCCTGTCGGTTGCAGGATGTAGTTCAAAAGCGTTCCGACTACGAGCGCAATTCCAATTGAGACGGGCAGCGCGACCGCGAGCCCGGCCATGTCGATCGCGGCGACGAGAAGAAGATTCGCGAGATTGAAAATCGCGCCGCCGACCATGGTGGAAAGAATGTCCTTTCCGTCGGCAGATTGCACGTTTGGCAGAAAACTCGAAGCATCGTGCCCCATGCTTCCCATGGTGAAGGCAAGAACGAGTGAGATCAGGAAAATGCCGATGGCGTAATCCCAATAGAAAAGTTCGAAGCGGTAATTCTTGACGCCCTTGTAGGTGTTGGCCCACGAACCCCAGCAGATCGCACTTGAAATCATCATCAACAGCGCAACAGTAAATGTTGGCGGTGTGAACATTAGTCCCCCTGGAAGACGTGTAACTCTACACTTGTTCGCTCAGAGTCACAAGTAGTCTCGTGTGGCGCTCTGTCGATGAGCGCTCTGCTATTCTTAGGCGCATGCCTCGGACCTTTCTGGTCGATACCGATACAGCGTCTGACGATGCCGTTGCTCTGATCATGGCTCTGCGCGCGCCGGACGTGCGCGTTGCGGCAATCACGGTTGTTGCGGGAAATGTCGATGTTCATCAGGCAACCCGGAATGCGCTCTACACGGTCGAGTTGTGCGGAGCTGATGTGCCGGTATATTCCGGGGCGGAGAAGCCACTGGTGCGGGTCTATGAAAACGCAACCTGGTTTCATGGGCGCGACGGACTTGGGGATCACGACTATCCCGCGCCTCGTCTAAGGCCACAGATCGGACATGCCGTCGATGCAATCATCGGAACTATCGATGCGAACCCTGGGCTTGTTTTGATCACGCTTGGTCCCCTGACGAACCTTGCGCTGGCCGTCTCCCGCCAGCCGGAGATTGCGGCAAAAGTCAGCCGCTGCGTGGTGATGGGCGGCGCGCCTTGTTGCGAAGGGAATGTCACTCCAGCCGCGGAGTACAACATCTGGGTCGATCCTGAAGCGGCGAGCATTGTGATGCGCAGCGGCTTGCCTGTCGAGTTGATTGGATGGCATCTATGCCGGGGCGGAGCAGTGTTGAGCGGAGGCGATATCGAGAAAGTCGAAACATTCAATACCAAGCTGGCTCACTTTGCCATCGAGTGCAACAGTCACGCCCGCACGGCGCTGAAAGTGCAGACCGGCGAGGATGGGATTTGCCTTCCTGATCCGGTTGCGATGTGTTTGGCGTTGGACCCGACTGTCGGAACGGATTGGAGCGAGCACTACGTTGAAGTGGAAACGCAAAGCGAACTGACGCGTGGAATGACTGTCGTAGATCGATTGAATGTCGCGGAAGACGAGCGCAATCGCTCCACGTGGGAACCGGCAATCAGCGGCGGACATAAAGCGAAGGTGTGCTGGCAAATTGATAACCAGCGATGGAAAGAGTCGCTGTATCGAGCCTTGCGATGACGCTTATCCGTTCACTTGCTGATGCGTCGAACGACGCAAGAATTCTCCCTGACCCGGTTTGCCGAGGAACTTGTCGTGATCGACTACGACTTTGCCGTGTGACAAAACTATATCGGGCATGCCCGTGACCTGAATGCCTTCGAACATCGAATAATCCACACGCATGTGATGAGTCTTAGCGCTGATCGTGTGTTTTCGATTCGGATCGAAGATCACGAGATCGGCGTCGCTGCCAACCGCGATTGTCCCTTTTCGGGGATAGAGTCCAAACAATTTCGCCGGCGTGGTCGAGACGAGTTCGACGAACCGACTGACGCTGAATCGGCCCCCTGCCACGCCGCCGGAATAGATCAGGCTCATTCGATGCTCGACGCCCGGTCCGCCATTGGGGATCTTTGTGAAATCATCGCGGCCCAATTCTTTTTGCTCCTTGAAGCAGAAGGGGCAATGATCGGTTGACACTACTTGCAGGTGATCGCGCTTCAAGCCATTCCAAAGTCTTTCCTGATGCCATTTCTCGCGCAGAGGCGGAGTGAAAACGTACTTGGCCCCTTCGAATTCGGGAGCGTCGAAATTTTCGATTGAGAGGTAAAGATACTGCGGGCACGTTTCGGCGTAGACGGGGAGTCCGCGGTCGCGGGCTTCGCGCACCTTTTCAAGGGCATCGTTGCAACTGAGATGAACGATGTAGATTGGCGCACCGGCCATTTCTGCGAGCGCGATAGCGCGGGCCGTGGCTTCGGCCTCGGCAGTTGTCGGACGCGTCAGGGCGTGATATTTCGGCGCTTTCTTCCCTTCAGCTAACGCCTGCTGCACGATTACGTCAATCGCGCTTCCGTTCTCGGCATGCATGCAGACGAGGCCACCGTTTTTCGATGTTGTCTGCAGCGCTCTGAAGATGCTTCCATCGTCAAGCATGAACACGCCAGGATAAGCCATGAACAACTTAAAGCTGGTGACTCCTTCGTGCACCAGATCGTTCATCTCGGATAGCTGCCCGGTGGAGACGTCAGTTACGATGCAGTGAAACGCATAGTCGCAGACGGCCTTGCTCGAGGCTTTGGCCATCCAAGTGTCGAACGCCTGACGCAGTTTCTGACCTTTGTATTGAATCGCGAAGTCGATCAGCGTGGTCGTGCCGCCGAAAGCGGCCGCACGCGTACCGGTTTCAAAGTCATCGGCGCTTGTCGTTCCGCCGAAGGGCATATCGAGGTGGGTATGAACATCGATGCCGCCGGGCAGCACGAGTCTCCCGCTTGCATCCAACACATGGGAGGCATTCTGCACGGGCAGATCCTTGCCGATCACTGCGATCTTGCCCGCGGTGATCGCGACGTCCGCTTTGTAAGTATCCGTTGCGGTAACGACCGAACCATTTTGAATAACCGTATCGAAGCCCATGCAACCTCCCGCACCGTCAGAGTAGAGAGGAAATTATGCTACACTGCCGCCCTTTGGTTCTTCACCAGCGGCTTCCTGTATTACTTCACGAAGGGGACCAGCCATGCAATTCGGGATAACGATAAAACCTGATATTTCGGTCGAACGCATTGTGGGTTTGACTCGGCAGGCAGAGAAGGCTGGCTTCGAGTATGGCTGGATCTTCGATTCGCACGTGCTGTGGAAAGAGCCGTATCCGCTGCTCACGCTGATGGCGGCAAACACGGCGCGCATGCATCTGGGAACATGTGTGACGAATCCGGCGACGCGTGATTTGACGGTCACGGCAAGCCTGTTTGCGACGCTGAATCTGATTTCCGGCGGACGAATGGAACTTGGCATCGGACGCGGAGACAGTTCGCGGCGCGTTTTGGGGAAAAAGCCTGTGAGTTGGTTGCAGCTTGAGTCGGCGGTGAAAGAGTTCCGCGATCTGACCTCCGGCAGAGAAGTTCAACACGACGGGCAGGCGGCTCGATTGACCTGGGCGAAGGATCCGCCGCGAGTCTGGATCGCGGGATACGGACCGAAGGTGCTGCACATGGCCGGCCGTGTCGCGGACGGAATCATTTTGCAGTTCGCGGATCCGGCGTTGATCGAGTGGTGCCTGGGATTCGTAAAGGAAGGCGCTCGCGTGGCGGGGCGCGATCCGCAAAAGATCGAGGTGATGGCGGCCGCGCCGGTGTGGGTTTCTTCTGATTTGAACGCCGCGCGCGAACGCGTGCGTTGGTTTCCAGCTTTAGTATCGAACCACGTGATGGATCTTATCCGCCAGTACAAGCCGGAAGATCTTCCTCCTGCCTTGACATCGTACGTGGAGGATCGGGGACATTACGATTATCAGCATCATTGTGAGGTCGACAGCGACAACGCAAACTTCGTGTCGGATGAGGTTGTCGATCGCTTTTCCTTGATTGGAACTGCGGAGACACACCAGAAGAAGCTGCGAGAACTGGCTGCCGTAGGAGTGACGCAGTTCAATATCTACTTGATGTGCGGCGATGAGGAAGAATCACTCGAGACGTATCGACGCGATGTTCTGCCTGGCTTTTTGAAGGAGTGACCGCGGGCTACGCCGTTTCAGGCTCGAGAGAGCCTGCCTTCTGAAATCGCATCAGCGCGTAATAGACGATGAAAGAAACGGCAAACCCGACGAACCACGAATAGTCGTATAACGCACGCACCGATGGAGCGGTGAGCCCCGCCAGGGCCGTTCCCGCACCGAGAACCAGAGCCGCCACCGCGCGCCAGTTGAATCCGCGCGAATATTCGTAAAGTCCGCCGCGAAGATACAAATCATCGATTTGCAATTCGCGATGTCGCACGATGAAGTAGTCGCAGATCATGATGCCGGCCACCGCTCCCAGGAACGGCGCGTAGCCGCCAAGCCAGACAAAAATGAATGTTCCGTAGTCGTGGAGCAGCTTCCACGGCATCATGACGACGCCCATGAAGCAGGTGATGATTCCTCCGGTACGGAAGTTGATGCGCCGCGGCCAGAGGTTCGAAAAATCGTTTGCGGGTGAAACTACGTTTGCGCCGATGTTCACGTTGAGGGTCGCCAGCAGGATCGCTACCAGCGAGATCACCACCGCGACGGGCGAATGAAAGCGGCTCAGGAGCTGGACGGGATCCCAGATCGCCGTGCCGTAAATCACTACCGTTGCCGAGGTCACGACAATTCCGACGAAGGCGTACAGCGTCATCGTGGTCGGCAAAGCGAGTGCTTGTCCGATGATTTGCTCGCGTTGATTTCGCGCAAAGCGAGTGAAGTCCGGGATGTTCAGCGAGACGGTGGCCCAGAATCCGACGGTTCCATTCAGTGCGGGAATGAGGAATTTCAGGAAGGCGGGAAACGTTGTGAATTTGGACGGGACGGAAAGCATGGGTCCGAATCCCCCTGCTGCGTGATAGGCCCATCCCAACAGGAGCAACCCGACTCCCAGCAAGACGGGGGCGCTGATGCCTTGCAGTATGCGGATGTATTCGATTCCTTTGATGACGACTGCAAGATTGATCATCCAGAAGGCGAGGAAGCAGACGGCCGGGCCGTATGAAAAATTCTTCCAGGCTGGATACAGCGTAGCGAGCAGAGTGCTGATGGCTTCTCCGCCGATCCAAGTCTGAATGCCGAACCATCCGCAGGCAACGAGCGCGCGCAATACCGCGGCGACGTTCGCTCCCAAGACTCCGAAGGACGCGCGTGCCAGCACGGGAAACGGAATCCCATACTTGGCTCCCGGATGCGAATTCAGCAGCATCGGCGCCAGCACGATCACGTTGCCGATGAAGATCGTCGCGACGGCCTGCTTCCAGTTCATGCCTCCCTGGATCAGGCTCGCCGCGAGCATGTAAGTGAGGATATTCACCGACATCGAAATCCAGAGGGCGGCGAAGTTATACGTGCCCCAATGCCGCTGTTCTGGAGTTGCGGGCGCGAGATCGTGGTTGTAGAGCGGGCTGGATTGGACGCGCGAACTGAGCTGGGCCGTTGCTGTCATTGACGATTGTGATTAGCACCGAAATTTAATCAGCCGCGGCTGCCGTTGTACTCTGGGCCGTCAACGGGCCGTAACTTTCCGGCCTGCGATCGCGGAAGAACTGCCAGACTTTGCGGACTTCGGCAATCATATCGAGATCAAGATCGGCGACGACAACTTCGTCTTTGTCGCGGCTGGCTTGCGCTATGATCTTGCCGCGGGGATTGCAGAAATAACTCTTTCCGTAGAATTCGCCGATGCTCCACGGCTTCTCGGTTCCTACGCGGTTGATCGCGCCCACGAAGTAGCCGTTGGCGACGGCATGAGCCGGCTGCTCGAGTTCCCAAAGATATTCGGAAAGTCCTGCGACGGTGGCGGAAGGATTGAACACGATTTCGGCACCGTTCAATCCGAGGATGCGCGCGCCTTCCGGAAAATGCCGGTCATAGCAGATGTAAACGCCCACGCGGGCGTACTTCGTTTCGAAGGCCGGGTATCCGAGATCTCCGGGAGTGAAATAGAACTTCTCCCAGAATCCCGGATGGCAGTGGGGGATATGATGCTTGCGATATTTGCCAAGGTAACGTCCGTCGGCGTCAATCACCGCAGCCGTGTTGAAATAAACGCCCGGCATGTGCTCTTCGTACACGGGGACTACGATGACCATCTTGTGCTTTGCGGCGACTTTCTGCATGAGTTGAGTCGTTGGGCCGTCGGGCACGCGCTCGGTCAATTCATACCAGCGAGCGTTTTGCTCGGCGCAGAAATAAGGTCCGTAGAAGAGCTCCTGCAGGCATAGAATCTGGGTTTTCTTTCGGGCGGCCTGCTCGATCAGCTTCATGTGTTTATCGAGCATGGCCTTGCGGATTTGTCCGAGGGGACGATCGGTGCTGATGGCATTGCTGGCCTGGATCAGGGCACAGCGGACAATGCGGGGCATGGGGTCCTCCAACTCAACTGTCGAGGAACGAACTATAGCAGAAACTCTGCGACATACTCATCTGCGGCTGAGCCCATCAACGCGTCGTTGACAGCCCACATCTGCGGTGGCTAGACTCGGCCTTCGTTCAGTTCACGGAGATGAATACAACCATGGCAAAGCGGCCTCGAGTCGCCGTAGTAGGCAGCGCGAATATCGACCTCACGACGTTTACGAATCAATTTCCGAAACCTGGCGAAACTATTTTCGGACAGAAATTTGATCTCGGATTCGGCGGCAAGGGCGCGAACCAGGCTGTAGCCGCGCGTCTCTGCGGCGCAGAAGTGTTTATGGTTGCGCGGGTGGGGAGCGATCTGTTTGGTCCCGCGACGATTGAGAATTTCCGCAAGCAGGGAATTGATCCGACCCACGTGAAGCAGGTGGACGGACTTTCCAGCGGAGTGGCTCCGATCTTTGTGGACCCAAGCGGGCAGAATCGCATTCTCGTGGTGAAAGGGGCGAACGACGCGCTCAAGCCGGCCGATGTCGATGCCGCTGTCGAGATGCTGAAGTCAGTCGACTGTATTGTGCTGCAGTTCGAGATTCCAGTGGAGACGGTGTATTACACCGTTGACTTTGCCCGAAGGAACGGCATCCGGTGCATTCTGAATCCTGCGCCTGCGCATACTGTCGATATGGCGGCGCTGAAGGATCTGGATTATTTTGTTCCCAACGAGAGCGAAGCGGAAACAATCACGGGTTCGCCGGTGAAGACGATCGACGATGCGAAGAGATGCGCGGAGAAGTTGGTCGCCGGCGGCATTCGGCGCGTGATTATCACGCTCGGCGCCAACGGATCTCTTCTTGCGACGCGCGAAGGGCACGAGCATGTTCCCCCATTTCCGGTGAAGAGCGTCGACAGCACCGGAGCCGGCGACGCCTTCATCGGCAGCTTTGCCGTTTTCCTGGGAGAAGGCGTTCCAGAGCGCGAGGCAGTTCGCCGCGCCAATCTGTACGCCGGCCTGTCGACCACTGGAATCGGCACTCAAAAATCGTTTTTCGACCGCGCGCACTTCGACGCGGAGTGGTCCGCTCGCGCGTGAAATGCGCTGCCCAATCGTTTCAGCTGCACAAATTGTCAGGCGAGATTTGTTTCTTTCCAGATTTTCCACACCTGAAACTTCTTGACTAACCCCGGAGCGGCAATTTATAAGCCGTGTCTGCGGTCGAGTAGACCTCCCAACTTTCCAAGGGGAAGGGGAGGGTCTTTTTTCTTTTGGGGCGAACCGCCGAAAGGGGTCACAACAAAATGCCAAGCAAGAGAAATCTCTTGGTGTGGTATTGCTGCGCGTTGGTAGTCCTAATGAGTCCGCTGGCGTTTGGTCAGGCGACTGGCAGTTTTTCGGGCACGGTCTCAGACAATTCGGGAGCCGTTGTATCCGGTGCAAAAGTCACGATTACCGCTCAGGCGACGAATATTTCGCGCCAAACGACGACAGACGATACTGGACACTACCTTGTTCCGCTTCTGAGCGCCGCAGACTATTCGATCAGAGTCGAAGCCCCCGGCTTCAAGATTTCCGAGAGCAGGGACCTCCGCCTGCAGATTGACGAGCACCGCGAACTGGATTTCAAACTCGTTCCAGCTTCCGTCACGACCAATGTCGAAGTGAATGCGACAGAAGTCGCAGTGCAGACGACGAACCCGACCCTGGGTCAGGTTATTACGTCGCAGGAAGTGGCGGAGTTGCCACTGAACGGCCGCGATTTCGTGCAGCTTGCGACTCTGACTCCTGGGACTACGCAGGAGACGAATCCGGGCAGCTTCTTCAACGGCGGTCCGAGCAGTGAAGTTTCGACCCGCGGCACGTACTCGCTTTCGGTGGGCGGATCAAGAGCGCAAAGCACCGACTGGCTGCTCGATGGGAATGACAACAACGAGTTAACGGCCGGTGGCATCGCGATTCTGCCGTCGATCGACGCGATCCAGGAATTCAAGGTTCTGGAGTACAACTACTCCGCCGAGTGGGGAACTCGCGCGGGTCCCACGGTGCTGGTGACGACGAAGTCCGGATCGAACCAGTATCACGGATCGTTGTTCGAATTTTTCCGCAATACGAAACTGGATGCGCGGAGCTATTTCGCGGCGTTCCGCGAGCAGTTCAACCTGAATCAGTTCGGCGGTTCTTTCGGCGGCCCAATCAAGAAGGACAAGACGTTCTTCTTCATCGACTATCAGGCGAAGATGCAGCGACATGGAATTCCGTTTGTGGGGCTGGTGCCTACGCCGGCGATGATGACCGGCGATTTTACCTTGGATCCGCTCGGCCTAACTCGCGGCGTTGCGCAACCTCAATACCACAACGCGGTCTTGTTCCCAAATCTCACGAATCCGTATAGCGGAGCACCATTCTATTGCGACGGCGCCGGCAATCCCGTTGCCCCGAACTCCGACGGTTCGCAGACACCAAGCGCCGCTACATGCAACAAAATTCCAACTGGGTTGTTTGATTCGACAGGGCAATCGCTGATCAAGCTCTACCCAGCGAGCATCACGCCAAATTTCTCGACGTTCTCGAACTATGCTAACGTCCCCGTCCGCAAGTTGAATGAGGGGGAGTTTGACGTTCGATTGGATCACAACTTTTCCAACAACGACTCTCTTTTCGCGCGATTCAGCTACGATCAGGCAGTTTCATTTGTACCCGGCGGCGCACCCGGTTTTGCAGAGCAGAATCCGTTTGGCAGCACGCAGAACATCACGAATCACGGCCGTAACGCAGTTGTTTCTGAAACTCACATCGTCAACTCGAACAATATCAATCAGGCTACCTTTGGCTTTAATCGCATCTTTAATCACATCGCCTCGTTCGGCAGCGGAACATGTATGGCCGCAACGCTCGGAATTCAGGGTGCCGATTTGGGAAGCGGGTGCGATTCGATCACAGGCTATCCGGCCAGCCTGAACCAGTCCACGAAGGATTGCATCAGTTGTGGCCTGAGTTCGATCCAGATGACGAATTATTGGTCGCTGGGCGATCGTGGATTCTCGCCATTCATTGGCGGAACCGACGTCTACACGTTTAACGACACCTTCGACATGATCCGGGGCAATCACAACATCCGGGTGGGTGTCGGTTTCCGCGCCAATCAGCTGAACGTCGAAACGAATGGATTTGGCGATGGCTATTTCCTGATGTTTGGCAGTTACACCGGCGATGCAGCGGCGGACCTGCTTCTGGGGCAAATCGGCGGCGGAATTCATGATCAGACCTTCCTCGGGGCTACTACCGGGCGTCGCTGGAAAATGATCAGGCCGTTTGTGCAGGATGACTGGCGCGTTTCCAACGATCTCACCGTAAATCTCGGCCTGGCGTGGGCCCTGGTCACTCCGATCTCCGAGGCGGCCGGGCGGCAAGCAAACTTCGATTTCCAAACCGGACAGTATTACGTGTCCGGACCGCTCAGCGGTTGCAGCGGTTGCATCGCTTCCGGCGGGGGCGTTGGAGTGCAGTTTGACAAGACTGCTCTCGAGCCTCGGATCGGCTTTGCGTGGAAGGCCATGGGCAGTCAGACGACCGTGGTGCGTGGCGGGTACGCCATCTATCACGATTCGTCCTGGAATCAGGGCTCGCAAGGTTTGTGGCAGAATCCGCCGTATTACGCGGAAGTGGATAACTTTAACAACGGCCCGGGTAATCCTTGCCCGTATGGAAACGCAACGTCCGCGGCACCTGTGAACTGCGGATTGCAACTCGGATTTTTGCAGTCAAATCTCCAACCTATTCTTTCGCCTCCAAGTCCGGCGAGCTTTACCGGTACGATTCAGTCGCAGAATCTCAATTTCAAGCAGGGAATGGTGCAGCAGTTCAATTTGAACCTTGAACACCAGTTCCCCTCGAACGTTGTTTTGACGGCCGGGTATTACGGATCTCGCAGCACCCACATCCTGGTCGACGGCGTGAACGAAAACGTGGGATCGCCGACGGCTTGCGGAGTCATTCCGGGCTACACATTAGGTTGCGGACCCGGCGGGACCTCCTTCGCCGCGCCATATGGCCCGTTCACTGTTGTTTCGAACAACAACGACATTGGCCGGGCCCGATACGATGCATTTATTGCCAAGGCTGAAACCAAGAGCTCGCGTCATGGCCTTTACGCTCTTGTCGGGTACACATGGGCTCGGACCTTTGATTCGGGATTCCCCGACGGGTTGGGAACTTCTCCCGGTGCAACTTATTGGCCATTGCCCGGCAGTCAAAAACTCGACTGGGGCCTTTCCCAGCTGAACCTGAATGACCAGTTCACAGCCAGCATTCTTTATGACCTGCCATTCGGCAAGGGTAAGAAGTTTGGCAGCAGTTGGAATGGCGCAACCAATGCGGTTCTGGGTAATTGGCAAGTTAACGTAATCGAGAAGGCCACCTCAGGCTTCCCGCTGTTCGTGGTCGACAGCAGCAATCCTTCGGGCGTGAACTTCATGTGGAACGGGAACGTTCTTGACCGACCGAATCAGGTAGGCGATCCCAATAAGGCTGGGCCGGTGGCGGGCAATCCCGGTTGCAGTGCTCCAACGAAAATTCACACCACACAAAACTGGTTTAACCCTTGCGCATTCGAGTCGGCTCCGACGTTCGTGATTGATCCGAACACTCCACAGCAACATACAGTCGGAGAACTTGGAAATGCCGCTCGTGCTCCCGTCTCTGGTCCTCGGTTTGTAAATACGGACTTCTCAGCGATCAAGAATATAATCTTGCCTTGGCGCGAGGGGATGAGCATGCAGTTCCGGGCAGAGTTCTTCAATCTGTTCAACCATGCGCAGTTCTTCTTGCCGGGCGGCGCGAGTGGAATGCAAGATATCAACTCTCCGTCAACCTTCGGCGTGATTTACAACACAGTGAACAATCCGCGTCTGATTCAATTTGCTCTCAAGCTCAACTTCTGAGTTCGTGGGCAGGAATTTCTATTCGGGCAGACGGGCATCGCCTGTTCTGCCCTTCACTTTTGTAGGGCTGAACCAATGGGAGGAATATGCACCTTCATATCCGGCGAGTTGTGTTCGCAATTTTGTTCGCAGGCCTTGTCTATACCTCTGCTGTAGCACAGAAAATTAAAGTCATTGTCGATCAGGATGCGCGCGGTCCGGGTACCAGCGACCAGCAGGCAATCCTGGTCTTCCTTCAATCCGAGAAATTCGATGTCTTAGGCATCACTACCGTCAGCGGGGATCAGTGGGTGAAGGAAGAAACGCAGCACGTGCTCCGTTTGCTTGAGATTGCCAACCGCACCGACGTTCCGGTATACGAGGGCGCGGAATATCCGTTGATCAATTCCAAGGAAGAGTCCGAGCGATGGGAAGCGATGTACGGGAAGTTCGAGTACAAGGGTTGCTGGACCGACAAGTTCAAGGCCAATCGTTCGATCATTTACGAAATGCCGTATCACGATCCCGATGTTGTGCCGCCGATGCCTGAAGGCGAACCTCATCTGGAAGCGCATTCCGGAACCGCAGCGCAGTTCATCATTCAGATGGTGCACAAGTATCCGCATGAAGTAGTGTTGTGGGCTGGCGGGCCACTGACGAATTATGCGCTGGCTCTGAAACTGGATCCGTCAGTTGCCACGCTACAAAGGAATTCGTGCTCATGGGCGGAGGACTTTACGCGGATAAGGGAGCGATCGACAAGGGCGCCATCAACGCGCGGCGCGAATTTAACTGGTGGTTTGATCCGGAGGCGGCGCGGATTGTCTTGCGTGCGCCGTGGAAAAAACTGACAATCACTCCCATCGACATTTCGGTAAAGACTCGGTACACCACTGAGATGAAGGCGGACATCGCGAAGGCGAATACCCCAATTACGCAATACCTGGACAAATATTCGTTACCCGGGTACATGTGGGATGAGATTGCCGGCGTCGCGTTGATCGATCCCTCGATCATCACGGGACAGAAGCAACTCTATATGGATATCGACATCGATCACGGAGCCGGTTATGGCAACACGCTGTTCTGGGATGCGTCTGCGACTGTCCCGCCATACGAGCGGCTGGCAACCGTGCAGTTCGACATTGACGCGCAGAAGTTCTACAAGATTTATACGGACCTGATGACGCGTCCGCTGGGTTCGGGCAAGAAATAGGAATCGAAAACGAAGATTACCATACAGTCCGCAAGGGCTGCAGGGGAGCGTTCTGCGGGTTTTCACCCGCCATTTCAACCCATGCGAAAAATAAAATTCTTACTCTTACTCTGTTCGATCGCCACCATCTGCCTGGCACAACCGCGGCGCAAGGTCATTATCAACGAAGACTGCTCGGGCCCGGGCGGGAGCAACATGCAAACATTGCTCACGCTGATCCAGTCTCCGCAGGTAGAGGTGCTGGGCATAACCGTGGTCAGCGGCGATCAGTGGCGCGACGAAGAAGTCGCCCATACTCTGCGTCTGCTGGAACTCATTGGTCGCACCGATATTCCTGTCGTGCCGGGCGCTGAGTTCCCACTCGTGCGAACGCGGAAGGAAGCGCAGATGTGGCAGGAACGTTACGGAAAGGTCGCGTATGCCGGAGCGTGGGACGATCGCTGGTGGCATGAGGCTTCTGTCATCCCGCCAATGCCCGAGGGCCAGCCGACAACGAGGCCTGCGGATGAAGACGCGCCGCATTTTCTCATTCGCATGGTGCACAAGTACCCGCACGAGGTGACGATCTATGAGGGCGGGCCGATGACCAATCTTGCTCTGGCCATCTCGCTGGATCCAGAATTTCCCGAATTGGCGCAGGAACTCATTTTTATGGGAGGCAGCCTTGGCCCGCAGACCGACAATCCGGAGTTCCTGAACAATCCGCGGCACGAATTCAATTTCTGGTTCGATCCCGATGCCGCGGCGATTGTGCTTCGGGCGCCGTGGAAAAAGATTGTCTGCACGCCCGTCGACATTTCCGTAAAGACGCATATGACGGAGGCCATGGTGAAAGAAATCGCGACGGCTGGTACCCCCGTCGCGAAGTATGTTTCCCAATTCGCCATGCTGACCCCTGGCGCCGATATCATGTGGGATGAAATCACGGCAGCAGCGTGGCTTGATCCCTCGATCATTACAAAGAGCGAAGATCGCTACATGAGTGTCGACCTCGATCGCGGCGCCGGATACGGCAACACGCTGACCTGGCCGGCGAAGGGCAGCTTGCATCCGGAGACGCAAGTGGTCGAAATTCAGTTTGACTTGAATACGGAGAAGTTTTATCGCACGTTCATCGATCTGATGAAGGCGCCAACTCCGCGCCCATAGCGGATAGTGGCACTGAACCGGCAGACGGCTTACAATAAAAGTTCGCGGTTGTCCCCAAAATGTCTCCTATTCCCGACGATCTCGTAACAGTAAAAGACGACATGGTTGCCTTCATTGAGGGCCATGGCATGCGCCGCTTCCACGGCTTCGTGGATTACGAGGAGGTGCAGTGTGTCATGTGGGAGATGGGCGACAATCCCGACGGCTGGAAGGATTTTGTCGAACTGGCCAAAGCCGCCGGGGCTCCATTCCTTACGATGCATTCCTGGACGCTCGATCGGGAGGAACTCGACGAGATGGTCCAGAGGCTCACCAACTCTGAATTCACCGACAGCGATGACGTCGAAGATGCGCGCTGGCTGCGGGCCCATGTTGGCAAGGTTGGATATTTGCAGCTCGGCTGGGCCTATCAGGGTTCGATGTTTCTCTGCGAGGTCAGCACCGACTGGTACGAGCGGTACCAGCATCTGCTGGAAGTTTCCGACGAATTCGGCGGCCTCACGATGGATGAGCCTGACCAGGACGAAGAGAATTAGGATTCCTCCGGGCTTCTTTCCAAAAGTAACCTCGCTTTTGCACCGAGGCTCACATCCTCTAGTGGAGTAAACTGCTCCATCACCCATGCAATGGATTCCCAAGCCTGTTCATCCGACCCAGGTCGCTGCTCTCGTTTCTTCGTTGCAGACTGATTCTTCGTTTTCTGGAACTCCCACGTCGCGGTTGGCGCATGTCCTTGCACCGCTGCTGATTCGGCGCGGCGTTACCGATGCCGAACTTGCGCAGCGTTTTCTGGCGCCTTCCATCTCTCAACTTCACTCGGCCGAGCAACTGACAGGGCTTCGGGCCGCGGTTGACCGGCTCGATGCGGCGATCGAGCGCAGGGAAACGATTCTCATCTACGGAGACTATGACGTCGACGGTACGATGGCGGTCATTATCCTCAAGACCGCAATTGAACTCTGTGGCGGGACAGCCGATTTCCACGTGCCGCATCGCATCCGTGAAGGCTATGACATGCGCGACGATGTAATTGAGCGCGCAGCCGCCGCGGGCATTCGCCTCATCATC
>Ga0209168_10000773_pt1 | contig 28334 bp, 28 predicted proteins | sample Coa_R1_FD_187156 | JGI IMG/M metagenome (GOLD analysis project Ga0209168, IMG submission 187156) | Surface soil microbial communities from Centralia Pennsylvania, which are recovering from an underground coalmine fire - Coalmine... | ecosystem: Environmental > Terrestrial > Soil > Unclassified ...
CCGACCACAGGCGGCTTGCGGCCTCTCTCAGTCGGGCGCGGCGTACATATTGATGCGGCGTCGATCCAGTCACTTCTTCAAACACACGCAAGAAATGATACGGACTCAGGCCCGACTCGGTGGCGAGTTCTCGAAGTGTCAGGTCGGAAGCGAGCGCGCCTTCAATCATCCGAACCGCACGTGTCACCCGCGCAATCGTGCTGGGCATCGCGGCTCGCGTCCCTGGTGTAGAACCATTTGCCAGTCTCAAGCAGGACGCCGCCATCTGAATGCTGAACTCTTCCCAATCCAACCGATCTGTTGAATCTGAGTAGCGCCGCATGCTTACGGCACGGGCGACGACCGCCGATGTCGACCGCACGGCTGCCAACCGAAAGCGAGAAAAGTGGCGTTCACCACGCGGGATGCCTGCATCGGCCGCGAGTGCCTCGAAATATTCTGGCGAATAGTGAAATGAGAGGCAGCGATCGCCGACGCCGTGTTCGTGCCCGCATTCAAAATACTGACCTGGATTGCCAAGCAGTAGAGCGCCCGGCGTCATCAATTCGCCGGCGCCACGATGCCCGCTCACGGCGCGGTATTGAAACGTTCCCTCCAAAACAACGGCGATCGAGACTTGCGAATGCTGTTCTTCAAATACACGGTCGCGAGGCCCAGATGTGCAGACGAGATCTTCTACGCTCCATCCTTCGCCCTGGGCGAGCAAGCGGCTGACGGGCCGCACCGCCGCATATCCCACCTCGAGATTTGCGGAACCCGCGTCGAATTCGACCGCAATTTTTGCCAAGATTCGATCCTTGCTCCCAGCCTATAACAGAAATCAACATAGTTTGATGATTGAGGAGCGTGAAAGATGGGAACAATCACAATGGCGCGATCGACAAGTTTCTACAGCATTTTGGCGAGTTCAAGTCGCTCTGCGGAAATTCCGGAGTCCGAAGACGTTTACGGCTGGCTGGTCGGAGACTGGGAGCTTGAGGTCTTGCATTACAAGGCGGCCAACGTTTCGGCACAAGGAATCAAAGGCGAAGCTCACTTCGGGTGGGTGTTGGAAGGCCGAGCGATCCAGGACGTCTGGATCATGCCGCGCGTCTCTGAGCGTACACCCGCGACCAGCAAGATGAACAATATGTACGGGACAACGCTACGGATATGGGACCCAGCACTCGGGGCCTGGCACATCCGCTGGTTTAATCCCGTGACCAACCACTTCGAATCACAAATTGGCCGCCGCAGTGGAAGCGATATCGTTCAGGTTGGCGCTCGGGCCGACGGCACCGCGACCCGCTGGAGATTCACTGAGATTACGCCGGAGTCGTTTCACTGGATCGGTGAATCTCTTGCCTGGGAACGGACAAACGTGGAAGATCGAGGGCGAGTTCCTGGCAAAACGAATTCATTCGTAAATCATCACGGAAAGGAAACGCAGTTATGGATCATGACAAAGCTTTACGTCAGCATGTGGCAGCCCTCCTCAAAGGCGGCGATGCGCATGCCACATTCGAGGCAGCGGTGAAAAATGTTCCTGCCGATTTACGAGGTAAACGGCCAAAGGGAGCCGAACACTCGCCGTGGGAGGTGCTGGAACATCTGCGCCTTGCGCAGTGGGACATCCTCGAGTTCTCCCGCAACGCCGGCCACAAGTCGCCCGAGTGGCCCAAGGGATACTGGCCGTCGAGTCCGACGCCTCCGAGCGACAAGGCATGGAGCGAAAGCGTGAAAGCTTTTGAGCGCGATCGCGAGGCACTTTGCGACCTGGTGTCGAATCCATCGACCGATTTGCTGGCGAAGATTCCCCACGGTGATGGCCAAACCATCCTGCGCGAGGCATTGCTAGCAGCCGATCACAATGCCTACCACATCGGCGAGTTGGTTTTGCTGCGCCGGGTGCTCGGCGGATGGGAGTGAATGGACGCCTAGCTCACCCGCACATCGAACAGCGCCAACCAATACTGGATCGACTGCAGCGCAAATCCGCAGAGGATCAGGCCGATGCCGAATACGCCGAGCCGCCGCTCTGGAAGATTGTCCGCGTAGTACTCGATGATGGGATTGACAGCTATACCGAGTCCGGTAACGATCCCCGTGACCAGTCCCACGCGGATCGCGAACAACCAGGGATGATCAACGTGATGGATGAAGAAGCTGCAAAGCAAAGCAGATATGGTATAGCCGATAGTGCGAGTGACCGTTCCCCTCAACTGGCGCCGCGTGATTCGCGAGCGTCGCGAGGCCTCATAGTCAACGCCAGGACGCATGCCGCGCGAGTAGGCGAATACCTGGCCAACCGTAATTAGCACGGCAAAGGTAATTGCGAATCCAAAACCAACCACCCTGTAGAGCCCCGCGCCAAAAGCAAATCCGCGAATGGCGGAAAAAAGGGCCTCCCATGCCAGAGAGTAATGTTCCAACCCTCGCGCTGCGCGGTTCAACTCGATCGACAATGTGACTCCGGTGGCGAGACCGGCCGCCAACCCGAAGAAGACTCCGAGACCGAGTCCGTAGCCAATGCCAAACACCAGCGAATAAGTTACAGCGCGGGTCAGCACTCGCAATGGACCGTGTTGTCCGCCGAGCAAGTCGTAGGCCAGGTACAGGCTGCCTAGCACATCAAGGCAGGTACCCGTGATGCTCAGGGCCGCGAGGGTGTGATGGTCCATGCAAAGATTGTAGAGGGAATATTTCCCCAAAGTCCGCATTGGCGCACGCGAAACCTACGGCAACGGCGGGCTGAGCTGTGACCCTGCGAGAGGGTGCACTGTTTGGCACAAACTTCACAGGCGCCACTAGGGAGCGTGGTACGGTTTAAAATTACCCGCTAGTTCCAGGCAGGTAGCCTCATCGAGTGGTACAGAGTATATTGGTTCGGCTTGAGATCGGGCACGAGTACCTCAAAAGGAGATCTTTATGCCTAAGGTCCGAGCCAATAACATCAGTTTCAATTACGAACAACAAGGCAGCGGCGAGCCCATCGTCCTGATTCCATTCCTGACCGCCGATCATGCCTGCTACGCGTTTCAGGTTGCGGATTACGCGAAGCACTTTACCTGTATCTCGCTCGATCTGCGTGGAACCGGCGAGAGCGACAATCCTGACCTGGCCTATTCCACCGAGACCCTCGCCAATGATGTGGCGGCGTTCATGCAAGCTTTGGGAATAGCCAAGGCACACGTCTTCGGTCTATCCCTGGGCGCAGCGACCGGCATGTGGCTGGCGGCGAAGCATCCGCAGATGGTGAAGTCCTTGTCGCTGCACAGCGGCTGGCCGAAAACCGACGCCTACGTGAGAGCGGTAATTGAAAGTTTCCGCGTGGCGGCCAGAGCTCTACAAAATATTCCGGAGATGACGATTTCCGCGCTGTTCCCCTGGTGCCTCACGCCGGAGTTGTATGTCGCCAAGCCGGAGTACATCGAGTCCTTGGCCGCGTTCGTGCGCAGTCGCCCGGCACAGTCGCTGGCCAGCTTTATGCGTCAGTCCGATGCCGTGATCGCCCACGACGCACAGGAACAGCTGACCAAGATCACTGCGCCCACGCTGATTACATTTGGAAGGCACGACGCGGCGACCTCGACGCGTTTTGCAGAACCGATGAAGACGATCCGAAACTCCGAACTTGTCGTGTTCGAAGGGTGCGCGCACGCTCCCATTTATGAAAAGGTCGAGGAGTTCAATAAAACCACGTTGGACTTTCTGAAGCGCCATGCGGGTGAGGCGGGGTAGTGGGCTGTTTTGAAATCAGCGAGGGGCATGATGTTTTTTGAGTCTATGCCCTATTCGCTGCACCATCAACCACGCGACCGAGACAAGTGCCAGCAGCATGGGAATAAAGACGTACCATCGAAAGAAAAGAAGAACAAACCCGCCATAAGCCCACACCCCAAAATAGTCCTCCGAAGGGTGCAGATGCATGTACAGAAAACACCCGCCAGTCAGGATAACCCACAGACCGATAGCGGTAACGAGTCGCGTTATGAATCCTCGGGCAATCACGCCGCAGCCTCCATCGCTTTCACGTCCAATAATCCCACCAATTCTTCCAAGCTCCAGATGTGGTCTGGATTCAAAACAGCCCACTACCGAAGGCGGCCGCGGCTTGATATCGTTGACGAGGGGATTTTTCTTCTGAGTACCAGGTACCAAGTACCAGGTGCTACCCGGTAAACACCAACTCCACCACCGTGCAGTCGTCGCTCATTGGAGTGCCGCTGCAAAACGCGGCTATGGCGATGAAGATGTCTTCCAGAGTTCCGGTCTTAGCGGCCGCTTCCAGACGAAAGTCTTCGAAGAACTGGCCGCTGGCATTTTCCGCTTCCGTCACGCCATCGGTGACCAGGATCAGACGATCTCCTGTTTTTAATTGAATATTCGCGCTTTGGTAGGTCGCATCGGGTAATAAGCCAACTGGAAGATTGCCGGCGGATGGCCGCTCGATGTTGCCTTCCGTGGACACCACCGGCGGGATATGGCCACAGTTCACATATTCCAGTTCGCCGTTCGGCTTGATCCGCGCAATGATCAGAGTCGCGTATTTCTCTCCGATATGCTTGTGCGTGAAAAAGCGGTTCACTCCGGTTACGATCTCCACAATCGGCATCCCGGCCACGAGTTGTGAGTAAATCATCCCCTGGAGTGTCGAGGCCAGGAGGGCTGCGGACACTCCCTTGCCGCTGACATCGGCGAGGACAACTGCCAGGCCTTCGTCGGTTTTTACCGCGTCGAAGAAATCTCCTCCGATCTCCTTGCAAGACAGATTTCTTCCGGCCAAGCGTGCGAACGGCACCTCGGGAATGGTCACCGCCATCAAGCGTTGCTGGATCGATGCGGCAATCGACAACTCCTGCTGATAGCGCCGCGAGGCTTCTTCGGCCTGCACCAGACGCGCATTCTCGATCAAAGACGCGGCTTCGGTCGCGATCGCGTGAAGAATGTCGTTGCTCACGCCGGAAATATCGCGCGAGGCGAAACGCGAATCCACGTAGAGCGCTCCCATGGCTTCAGAAATAGGAGCAGCTACCCCGGACTCGCGCGCGGCCGTCCTCACCTCCGGCTTGCGCAATGGCACGCAGATCACGGTGCGCAGATCGTAAGCCACAATGCTTTTGCGCCCCGTGAGGTCGAGCGATCGGCTGGTATCGGTCAGAATAAATTCCGAGTTCGATTTGAGGGCGTCTTCGAGAATCGAGTGTGAGATCGTTGTGTCTTCGAGCAACGGGTCGCCTTTGGCATTCCGCCCTGCGGCCAGCTTCAACTCGCCCACCTCGTTCTTCATAAACACGTAAGCCCGCTCCCCACGCGTGAGCTTCAGAGTCACATCGAGGAGGGTCATCAGGATCTCGTCGAGCACGCCGACCGTGTTCAGTTTCCGCGCGGCCTCAAGGAAGAGAATCAGCTTTTCGAGATCGGTGGTCTCGTCCGAGATGTGCATCCCGGAGATCTGGCTCAAAAATTCGCGGGCGGAGTTGGTGGTCCCGTGCTGAGGGTTAAAGATGACGTAGGCAACTTCGCGCACGCCGAACTCCAGGCGGTCGTTACGCTCCAGACTCTTGCGCTGCACGCGTTCGCCGTTAACGTAGGTTCCATGTTTGCTGTTCTGGTCGACGACGGAAAACTGGCCGCCCTCGGAGACAATCATGGCGTGGTCGCGGGAGACGCGAGGGTCGGCGATCACCAGGTCCTTGTCCGCCTTGCGTCCCACGCTGAACGGACTGTGATCGAGGTTGATGATCCTTTGTTCGTTGCCTTGTACCAGCACCAGCGTCGGAAAGACTCCTGATCCCGGCTCCGGTGTTGGACTGACGATGGTCTGGAAAGACATGTGCCCGGCTTACGCCCCAGAAATTGTTAACTCATCATGACAGCATCACTCGCCAGCGGAAAGGGGGAAGGCATTTGCCAGCCGACGGAAAGCGTAGATTTTATCAAAACGGCGGCTTCAGCGCGGACTTCGGCTGAAGGCATTCAACGCGTCTTTCTCGGTGTCGTACACCTCAAACACCGTAACCAGCTTGGTGACTTGCATGACGTCCTGCACGCGCTGCGTCAGCCCAGCCAGTTTGATGTCGGCGCCTGCAGCCCGCGCCGAGGAATAAACGCCTACCAAGGTGCCGAGTCCGCCGCTATCGATGTAGCTTACGCCGGAAAGGTTCAGCACCACCTTACGACTCTTACTCAATACACGCTTGAGACTTTCGCGCAGGCCGGCTGATTCCTCTCCGAAAAGGATTCTTCCAGTGCAACTGACTACAGTGACGCCATCACCTTCGCGGGTTTCCACCGTAAGGCTCATTTTTCCTCCGAGCTTGGTTTGTAGCGGTTGCGAAAAGCCTATCGCCGGCTAACCGCTTCATGCAAGGACAGGCTGCTTGTGGGCAACCTGCGAAGTGAACTCACCCACTCCACTCGCCAACAACGTGACAACCCCCAAAGGGATTGCAAGATTAGTGTAAATGGGCCACGCCCATTCCCGCTGCACCGATTCGGCAGGCAGCACCAGCGACGCCACGGTAAGCCCGATCGCTGCCAGCCACGGCCATGCCACAATTGCAATCGTCGTGAACATTGCGGTGCGGCTGAATCGAGATTTCTGGTAAAAGGCTTGCCAATGTTGTGCTGCAAATAAAATGCCCGGCAGCAGCAGCACCTGATTGTAAGGAGATGCTGTGGGTATGATCAGCAGAGTCACCGACAAGACCAGCACCGTCATGAACCGAAATTCGGCATGGTTCGCTTCCGCGCGGCGAATTCGCCACGCAAATGCCGCCAACGCCAGCAAGATCAGCCAGGTCAACGCACCTCCCAGGCGTGAACTCAGGAACGTACTAAGAATTGACTCGGCGCCGGCGTTATAAGCACGGTAGGCCGACACTGCATCGAGAAAACGCCTGAACCATCCCGGCAAAATGATTTCCGATGCTGCCAGCAACAAAATCATCGTCACACCGAACGCAAGAATAAGTTTCTTCCGGCGGGCCCAATCCCCAGCTGCCCAAATCATCAGCCAGGCGAGGAACGGCAAAACCAGTTGAGGCTTAATCGTCGCCAAACCTAGCAAGGCGCCCGCAAGTGTGAATCGATCCTCAGCCACCAACCAGGCGGACACCGCGATGAGTCCGGCAACGAGCAAACTAAGTTGCTGAAGCTTGATCCCCTGGATCACCTGAAAGCTGCCGAGAGTAAGACAAATGGCAATGGTTACGACTGTCGGTTTTGCCCGCCAGTTCAGAATGCCGAACCAGAGCCACACCGACACTCCTGTCAGGATCACAAGGAACCAGCCGAATCCGAGTCGCACGATTTCAAATGGCAACCCAAGCGTCGGCGCCAACAAGAATGCTACATAAACCGGATAGGCGAACGCCGCCTGATCTTTGGGGTCGTTGGGTCGACCTGCATCGAGCGGCCGTCCATAATAACCGGCCTGAATCTCTCGAGTCACGTCCGTGCTGTAGGGATCGCGATGGTGAAGCAATAATTCTCTCGCTCCGAGCCAGCGTGGATACAGGTCAGAGAGATTGCCTCGAGGGATTCCACGTCTCGCGGCGAGGTCAAGTTGGTGACCGATCATGACACGCTGCACGTAAAACCACATGCTCGCCGCCATCACGAGCGCGATGAAAATCCCGAGTTTGCCGTTTCTTGCCAATCGCAACACCGAACGAAACGCCTATGTTATCCCGGTGAACCCGATTTGCGATTGAGAAATACAGCTGCGGAAGATATTGTGACCACATCGTCGATTTCTGAAGGGAAGGCTCTAGATCCTTCTGCGAAACCAAAGATGGCTTGGTGCGGCCCACTATGCTGTGACAATTGCTCTTGCGCTGGCATTGGTGCCACTACTCAAAGACTTGCGTCTTCCGCTCAGCTTCGATTGGGGGCGGCTGCTCTCTGCCTACTGGCTGGTTGTGGCTGCGCAATCGATCTTCGCTGCGACGGTTTTGGTTCTGCTCGGGCTCCCTTGCAGCAACACTCTCGTACCCCTGGCGGCGAGAATAAGACGAAACCCTCTGCGCATCGCGTCTCTGTTTGTGTTCTTTCTGATTCTGACTTGGGCAACGTCCTGGGTAAAAGCGCTGATCATCTCTGTAGATGCTGCAGCGATTCTCGAATTGCGCGAGCGCAAGGGCGCTCCAGGTTTGCGGAAAACAAGCGCGGCACTTTTAGCTCCGGCGCTATACCTCTTCGCTGGATTCCTGCTGATCTTCGCCTATAACGACATCATTCTTTCAGTTCGCTATTTCGCCGCCTACGATCAGGCATTCCAAGCGGCCGATCGCTGGCTGCTTCATGGGCTGACGGTCCCTGCTATGACCGCCTGGGCCGTACGAATCTTCCCACTTTCATTCTTTCACTTTCTCGAGTTTATTTATTTTGGGATGTTTGCTCAGATCGGCGCGGCGATGATACTCACGTGCGCCATTCGCGGGCGCGGCGAAAGCCTACGTTTCGTCGGAACTATCCTGACTGCCTACTATCTAGCGCTGCTGCTTTTCTTTCTTTGGCCCAGCCAAGGCCCATACTATCTGCAGCCATCGCATCTGCCTGCCACTCTACAAGCCTCAGCATTCCAACGATTCTCTATCGGCAACTCTCAGGCACTTTGGAACCATTTGGGCATTCGCCGCATTTCAACCGATTACTACATCGCGTTTCCCTGCATGCACATCACGCAACCACTGGTCGTGCTTTGGTTCTTAAGAAGGTGGAAGCGCATGGTGGTGGCCTTGGCCATTTACGACACCTTCCTTGCGTTAGCGATCATTCTTCTGGAATGGCATTACGTTGTAGACGTATTGGCCGGAGTTGTGGTGGCCTTCATCGCGATTCTGACTACTGGCCAGTCCTCAACTCCCCAACTCGAACCCGCGCCAACCCCAGCTTGACCTGCCATGGCCCATTTCAGTGCCAAAACCCGTCGGCTTCTGTGGCTCGCGCTGGCGCTGATTTCGGCAATCAGTATGTGGAACTATGAAGCGCGGATTTGGGCGCTGGGTCAGCCGCCCCAATTTTCCGATCTCTACGCGCGATGGTGGGGAGCACATGAGCTCTTGCTCCATCACCGCGATCCCTACAGCGTCGAAGTTAGCCACGAGATCCAGCAGGTCATTTACGGCGCGCCCATCACGACCACTGCCCCAGGGGATCCCGCGGCGAGCAGTGGGGGATTCGCTTATCCAATTTATGTAGCATTTCTTCTTTGGCCCACTGTAGGAATGTCGTTTGCCACCGTGCACTCGATCTTCGCGTGCTTACTGCCGATTTGTGTGCTTGCCGGGCTCTTGCTCTGGCTTTACACGATGCATTGGCGTTTGGAATTCTCGCAGTTCGCAGTCATAGCCATCTTTGTCCTTGGCAGCTTCCCCACCTTGCAAGGTCTGAAACTGCAAAACCTCAGCTTGCTTGCGGCATTCCTGATCGCCGCAAGCATCGCTTCGCTCGCCTCAGATCATTTGGTGACCGCAGGGGCGTTTCTTGCCGTTGCCACAATCAAGCCGCAATTTGTGTTCCTGCTGGCTGCCTGGCTGGCGTTGTGGGTCGCGAGAGACTGGAAGCATCGCCGCGCCTTCGCCATCAGTTTCACGACTTCACTGTTGGTACTGGTTTTGGGAGGAGAATTGCTGTTGCCCGGTTGGATCGGGCGTTTCCTTCACATCGTCGCAGAGTACAAGCAGTACACATACGGACATTCCGTCCTCGATATTTGGTTCACGCCCACAGTTGGCCCGCTGGTTGGAGTTGTCTTCGTCGTCGCGGTCCTGTACGCATGCTGGTCCACAACAACAGAATCGGCAAGCAGCCCTCGTTTTCTCCTGAATGTCAGCTTGCTCCTCGCCGTCACTCTGGTTGTGATTCCAACTCTCGAGCCGCATGCCCAGCTTCTTTTGATCCCGGGATTCTTACTTCTTCTTGACGCGGGCCGACAGCTTCGTAAGATTTCGCGCTTGCTGGTTCTTCTGGCGTGGTTTCTGCTTGCCTGGAGCTGGATCGCAGCCGCAGGTTTGACATTGGGAAGTCTCTGGCTGCCGATCACCACGGTGAACCGGTTTTGGATCATTCCCCTGGCGACGAGTCCACTCATACCTCTCGGCGTGACGCTGGCTCTATTCTCCTTGCGGCGAACCACTTTTCCGGTCCAAACATCCGATTAATCCCGAAAGCCGCGAGTCGTGAAAACTTATGTCGCTTTAGGACTCTCCAGGTATGCCCAGCGCTCCGCCAGTTTGCCGTTTGCGACTCTCCAGATCACGATCCCGCCAAACCGCAGCTTTTTGCCCGTATCGCGGTCCGTGGCTTGCCACACATTCCGGACCACCACCTTGTCGCCCTCCACGATCACATCCTCGACCGTGACATGCATATCGGGAAATTTCTTGAGCGCTCCGCCCACGTACTGCTTCGCTCCCCAAGGGCCGCGCGGCGTGCCCGGCGGAACATCGCTGCCGTGGTCCACAAAGTCTTTCGCGAAGTTGACATCCGCGATGTCGAGATTCTGCCGGTTTACGAATTCCTCGAAATGATTGCGGATAAACTGCTTCAAAGTCTGGGTGTCTTCCATTCCATTCTCCGGTCAGGCTGACTGCTCTCTGGGCGTCTTGAACTCGCTCGCAAATTCCCGCAAGAACTCTGACATGGTCCTGGGTTGGCGTCCGATGACATCGGCAACTACGGTATCCACTTCCCCGCCACTGCCCTCGAGGTAATAGCGCTGCAGATCGAGCAAGGCATCAACTTGCCAGGCCGGCATTTTCTGATCGAGCATCGCCTGCCGCTGCTGTGTTATTGGGATATCAACATATGTCGTCGCCACGCCGGTGACCTGCGACATCAGACCTGCCACCTCCCCATACGTCAGGGCCTCGGGTCCATTGAGCTCGTACGTCTTGCCGCGATGACTTGGGCTGACAAGCAGCTTCGCCACGAACGCGCTAATATCCCTCGTGTCTATAAAGCTGACCCGCGAATTTCCCATTGAGGAATAGAACGCTCCCTGGCTCCGAATCGTGGGAGCGAAAAAGTTCAGAACGTTTTGGATAAAACTGTTCGGTCGAATTACCGTGTGCGGCAAGCCGGAACCTGCGAGCGCTTTCTCTACCTGCGCGTGCCAGGCAGGAAACGACGCGTTAAACGTTCCCGCCCCCAAAGCGGAGTTCAAGACCAGGTGTTGGACGCGAGCTGCCTTGCAAGCCTCGATCGCCTTCGTTTCCAGGCTAACCAGCTCAGGCACCGGCCCGCACACCAGATAGACTTGCTCCACGCCTGCGAGCGCCCGATCCATCGAGCCACGGTCGGCAAAATCGCCGATCACAGCCTGCGCTCCCTGCGGTCGTTTTGCCGCATCCTGTTCCGACCGGTAAAGAGCTTTCACCGGCTTCCCCGCCTTCAAAACTTCGTTCAGTACCTGACTTCCGACTTGTCCTGACGCTCCCGTCACCAAAATCATTTCTTGCTCTCCCAATGGATTTTGTTCATCATTTGATTTCTTTGAATCGATGACCGATTCAAGGCTATCCCGTCAAACTGAACCTGAGAAGTACGCACAAATTTGTAAGCCCCTGGAGGTTGGCCGTGAAAGATCACTTCGGATGCCCGGTGCAAGCCACATCCAACATCTTAGCCGGCAAATGGAAAGTGCTGATCGTTTGGCATTTATCGTTCGGTGCGCTTCGTTTTGCGCAACTTCGAGACAAGCTGCCCGGCGTCAGTGAAAAAGTTCTCACCTCCCAACTCCGGCAACTGGAAAAAGATGGCATCCTCCGACGGATCGTCAAAGGGAGCGTTCCGCCCCGTGTCGATTACATGCTCAGCGCTCCCGGCAAGGACCTGGTCCCAGTCATGGAGGCGATGTGCGCGTGGGCAAGCAAGCACCTCGGAGTCAAGCCGAACCTGGTCCGCTCCGCCGCGTCTGCCTGATGAACGGCGCGTAACCTGATCCGACAATGGATCGCTATGAGATCATGGCAAGCCGCCCTCCGAGTCAAGGTATGATCCGGGAATCGTGATTCGCCTGCTGCAAACGCACTGCGTGTTTGTCGTCGTACTCGTACTGGGCTTGCTGATCATGGCGGCGCGCCCGGTGACGGATCCGGACCTGTGGTGGCACCTACGCACCGGCGAACTCATTCTCCAGACCCGCGCAATCCCGCACAGCGACCCTTTCTCTTTCACAAGAAACGGCGCTCCCTGGATCGACCACGAATGGCTGCCGCAAATCGCGATGTTTCTGATTTACCGGGCAACGGGATGGGCCGGGCTGATCGTGACCTTCGCCATCGTGATTGCCGCGGCATTTGTTGTGGTTTATTTGCGATCGCCAGGGAGGCCCTACGTCGCAGGTGCGATCGCGGCGTGGGGAGCAGTCGCATCGATCCCTTCCTGGGGCGTACGCCCGCAGATGCTCACCCTGCTCCTCGCGAGCATTTTGCTGTTGATATTGGAAAACTCTCTTGACCGCCCGCGGCTTATATGGTGGATCCCGCCCTTAATCCTGCTCTGGGTCAACCTTCACGCTGGATTTGCCTTGGGGCTCGCGCTGATTGCATTGTTCTGTGCTGGAGAAATCTTGGACCGGACTTTGGGTGAAGGGCCGAACTCCAAATCTCGCTTGGCCCAACTAGGGTCGGTTCTGCTGCTCTCGATCGCACTCGTTCCCCTGAACCCGTACGGCACGAAACTGTATTTGTATCCGTTTCAGACTCTGCACTCGCGCACCATGCAGGTTTACATCGGCGAGTGGTTCTCACCAAATTTCCATGATCCGAAATACCTGCCGACTCTGTTGATGATGCTGGCAATCCTGATCGTTCCGGTCCTGTCGCCCCGCAGGATGCGCCCTCGAGAGCTACTGCTGCTGCTCGCAACCACGTTTCTTGCGCTGCGCTCTGTGCGCCACATTCCGATTTACATGCTGGTAGCAGTGCCCTTGATGAGCGGGATGGTTTCCAGTCGTTTGAAATCAACTCGAGCCCTCACCCTACTTCAGCCTTCGGACCCGCCCCTGCCACTCGCCAAGTCTGTTTTCAATGCAGCGGTGCTGGCCAGTGTGCTGGCGTTCTGTGTGGTGCGCTTAGGTTACGTCATTGGCCGACAAGCGACGACCGAGGCAACAGCCTTTCCCGTTGCTGCGGTAGCCTTTCTGGAAAAAGACCACCCTCCAGAACCGATCATGAACCACTACAACTGGGGGGGATATTTCATCTGGAAGCTTTACCCCCAGAACAAGGTCTATATCGATGGCCGCGCTGATGTTTATGGGGATGCCTTTATGGACGAGTTCGCGTACGCCTATTACCTGAAAGGGCGGTCGTGGCCCACCGCGCTAAACCACTGGAACATCGAAACGGTCGTTCTGCCTCCCGATGCACCCCTCATCACCGCATTAAGCGGCTCCAGTGGGTGGAAAACGCTTTTTCGGGACGAACAGGCTGTCGTATTGTCCAAAGAACCTAAAATGGCCCGTGAATCTCCTATCCACCCCTGAATGCACCGGTTCTCCTAGGGTATAAACCTTGTCACACCTTGACTTACGCCCCTGTAGTTCTGAGAAACTACCCGCACCCCAGTAGTTACGCCCGAGTGAATGTGCAATAAATTGTCGCTGCAACGGTCAGGCAAGGGGTTATCATGTTTTTCGGGGGGTAGTGGGCAACTTCCCTTCCCAAGCTATTGATTTGTAACAACAATCGGAATGTCTCACGGAATCCGCGGGAGCACATTCCGTTTCTAGGCGAGTGAGGTACGAGTGTTTCTCAAGGCGCCTAAACTCTAAGGAGGTTAGAAATGAACGACATTCTCCGAAAGCTTTGGCGCGGGGATGAAGGCCAGGACATCGCGGAATACGCGGTCATGCTGGCGGTGATTCTAGTCATCGTAGTCGGCACAATCCGGCTTATCGGAGGAAACGCAAACAACGTGTTTTCTTCCGTCGCCAGTTCGATTGCGCAGTAGCACGGATAACGGTAAGTCCGCCGGTGCAGGGGTTTGCAAGTTCTGCCGCATGATTTCGCGTAAAAGGATTGGCCCCGTGTTTGGGCAAGATGCCCATGAAAACGTCTCTCGCGCTTGCGCCACAACGGCCGGCCGCGTCTGTGCAGTCGGGCGCGGATGCCTGTTTGCTGGCCTGATCTTTGCGACTAACGTCTTTGAGGAAAAGCAATGAACCGTAATCGGCTTCTCATGATCGGATTCATCGCCTTGGCGATTGGCGCCTTTGTCAGTTCTATGGTTTACAAGAATCTCCAATCCAGCCACGCGCAGAGTTCCGGTCCGGGAGAGAACATCCTGGTCGCGGCCGAGGATCTTGCGGTCGGCGCCAAGATTGAAGACAAAGATCTGAAGTTCGTCCACTATCCCTCCGCTGATTTGCCGACCGGCGTCTTTCATTTCAAGAACAAGGTCGTCGGGCGCGGCGTAATCCTACCCATCGCGAAGGGAGAATTCATTGTCACGGGGAAGTTGGCTGGTGAAAACGCTGGTTCCGGATTGCCCTCGCTGATTCCACCCGGCATGCGGGCAGTTTCGGTGCGCGTGAATGACACCACTTCGGTCGCCGGCTTTGTACTTCCCGGAACTCGCGTCGACGTGCTGCTGACCGGGAGCCCGGAGGGTGCAAGCCAGCCACAAACCACGACGGTCCTTGAAAATATCGCCGTCATCGCTACCGGCCAGAAGCTCGAGCGCAACTCGGCAGGCGAGCCACAGACGACTCCCGTGATCACTCTTTTAGTTTCACCCGATGATGCCCAGAAGCTCACATTGGCTACCACTCAAGGTCGCATTCAACTAGCATTAAGAAATCCGCTGGACACCAAGCAGATTGAACTGGCAGCCGCCCGCGCCGACTCGCTTTACCGCGGTGGAACGCCGGCGCCACCCGTTGCGACAACCACAGTACATCCCAGGGTCAAGCATGCCACTGCGCCACCGTCGGCTCCCGCTCCGACTGCATACACGGTAGAGATTTACAAAGGGGACAAGAAGGACGAGGAAAAGTTCTGAGCACAACTCCGGGTTCGAGGTCAGAAAAATGAGGACTGGCTCCCGCGTTGGGGAGAGACGAAAGCTGCGAGCCTTACGAGAAGCGACAATTGCTTTCGGCATTGTCTGCGGACTGCTTCTTCTCGTCGCGCTCGCGTATGCCCAAGAGCAACCTGCTGCCCAGGAAACCCAACCCCCAGCCCAGCCGGGGCCGGCTGCCTCGGCGCAGGCGCCAGCGGAGAGTCAGGGCGCCGCTCCACTGCGGGTGATGGTTGGCAAATCAATTTTGATCAACACCACCGAGCGGATCAAACGTGTCTCCGTCACCGACGCCAACGTTGCCGACCCGATCGTAGTGGCCCCGACGCAGATCCTGGTTCACGGGCGCTCGGCCGGCGAAATTTCGCTTCTCATCTGGGATGAACTCGACCGCTCGCGCAGCTTCGATCTTCGCGTCGATGTTGACGTAACCGCGTGCGCCGAAGAAGAACGGCGCGTCTTCCCGGATGAACAAATCACCGTAACTCCTTCCCGCTCGGCGATCGTGCTGTCGGGCCATGTTTCCACGGAAGATGTCTCCAAGCGCGCGGAATTGATCGCAGCCGCTTACTCCAATCGCGTAGTCAATGTTCTGACGTTTGGTCCGGTAGGAGCGCAAGAGATACTTCTGGAAGTGAAGTTTGCCGAGGTTGATCGTAGTGCTGCTCTGCAACTGGGGGCCAACTACTTCACGCCCGGCACCGGCCACACCACCGGCACGCTGAGTACCGGCCAGTTTGGTGGGCAATCAATTAGCACGAGTAGCGCGACCTCGACCACCAGTGGCAGTACGACCACAACATCGACACAGGCTACGGCGCCTACGGTCAACATCACCAACGCCCTGAACCTCTTCCTCTTCCGTAGTGATATCGACTTTGGCGTGGTCGTTCAGGCTCTTCAGGCCAAGAGCCTTTTGCAGATCCTCGCCGAACCCAATCTGATTGCCGTCAATGGCAAAGAGGCCAGTTTTCTTGCCGGCGGCCAGTTCCCATTCCCTATTGTTCAGCCCGGTCAAGGCTTTGCTGCTGTCACCATCTCGTTCAAGGATTTTGGGGTGAAGTTGCAATTCACGCCGGTGATTATGCCGAACGGGAACATCCACCTCAAGGTTGCCCCTGAAGTCAGCACGCTGGACTTCACCAACGCTCTGACCATTTCCGGCTTTACGGTACCGGCGCTGAGCACGCGCAAGGCAGAGACGGAATTCGAACTGAAAGATGGGCAGAGTTTTGTGATTGCCGGATTGCTCGACAACCGGGTCACCGACATCTACAACAAGATTCCCGGACTCGGGGACATTCCGATCCTGGGAAATCTTTTCAAGAGCAAGAATTTGCAAAAAAGCAAGTCGGAGCTGATGGTTTTGTGTACGGTCCACCGCATTTCACCGAACACCGAAAACCCTCCGCTCCCCAAGAACCCCGAACCCTTTTTGACTCCGGAGAAATTTGATCCGAAGAAACCGGGAGCGGGAAAGTAATGGACGCGGGTAACGGCATCCGATTCCGCACTGAAAACGTATTTAAGAAGTGCACTTTGTTATGCCCGAGCTTTCCGTTGTAATCGTCGCGACCGATAGCGAGCAACGCGCCGTTCTACAGGTCCTGGTGGACGGCACCAGCGTGGCTCAAGCGGTGGAGAAGTGTGCCAACTTTCCGGTCGCCGCAACGGATCCGGTCATGCGCCGCATTCAAAGCGCCACGCCCGATGTCGTGCTGATCGACATTCCATCGGAGAATCCCAGTTCTGCATTGGCGGCTGTGGAACTGGTTCACCAGGAACTGCCGGAATCTGCCATCTTCGCCATCGGCACGCTATCGCAGCCCCAGGTCATTGTGAATGCTATGCGCGCGGGCGCCCGCGAATTCGTCGAGCGGCCCGTCACAACCACCGATCTGCTCGAGGCCTTCGTTCGGCTCACCACGGCTCAGCGCAAGAGCCGGCGGCAGGAGAGCCGCGGGAAAATATTCTCCATCATCAATGCCAAGGGCGGCAGCGGCTGCACGACGGTCGCGGTCAACCTCGCTTTAGCATTGCAATCGGCTCATGGCAATGTGGCATTGGTTGACATTGCCGCGTTAGGGCACTGCGCGCTTCACCTCAATCTCAAACCAGTGTTTACGCTCAACGACGCGATCCGGAACCTGCATCGCCTCGACAGCTCCTTGCTCGATAGCTTCATGACGCGTCATTCGACCGGGTTACAGTTGCTGGCGGGCCCCAATAGTCCCGTCGATGCCGAGCCTTCGACCGCGGAGTACGCCAAGCTCTTTGACATGCTTGCGGGCCACTACGGCTATGTCGTGGTGGACGCATCCACGCGCATGGATTCGACCACGCGCCTGGTCTCAAATCTTGCGCAGATGGTGTTGATGGTTGCCCATACGGATGTGGCCTCGTTGTGGAGCGCGGCGAGAGTGCAGCAATTTCTCAGCGAGGGCGGCAACCGGGACAAGATTCACCTGGTCCTCAATCGTTTCCGCAAGATTCCCGGCTTCACCGAGACGGATGCCGAAGCAGCTGCGGGCGCGAAATTGCTGTGGACCATCCCCAATCACTACTTCGCAGTTTCGACGGCAATCGATCGCGGCGTACCGCTGCTTCACCAAAGCAATACAGAGATTGCGCGTTCGTTCACCGGCCTTGCCACGCGCATGACGGAGAATGATCTGGATGTCAAACGAAAGGCTTGGTCTTTGTTCAAATCAGTCTAATCAGGAGTAGTTGAGTAGGGTCATGGCGAACGTGCAGTCATTTGAGAGGACCGAGTACCAGCAGGTAAAGGCGGACCTTCACCGTAAGATCCTGGACCGGCTGGACCTGGAAAAACTGGGTCGCACGCCCAGCGATACGGCTCGCGATGAAGTTCTCATCCTCATTCGCAACACCGTCAACAGCGAGGCAGTACCTCTCAGTTTTGCCGAACGTGAAGCGCTTTCGCGCGAAATTCTCGACGAGATCTTCGGACTTGGGCCTCTAGAGCCGCTGTTAAAAGATCCGACCATATCCGATATCCTCGTGAATAAGTTCAATCAGGTTTATGTGGAACGCGCCGGCAAGATCGAGCTTATCAAGGGCATGAGCTTCAAAGATGACGCCCACTTGATGCAGATCATCGACCGCATCGTTTCCCGCGTCGGTCGGCGTGTAGACGAATCCTCGCCGATGGTGGACGCCCGCCTTGCCGACGGCTCTCGTGTGAATGCGATCATTCCGCCTCTCGCCATCGATGGGCCGTGTCTCTCGATCCGCCGTTTCGGGCGCGATCCTCTTACCGCGCGCAACATGATCGAGAACAAAACCCTGACCGAGCCTATGCTCGAGTTGCTCTCCGCGATGGTAAAGGGCCGGTTGAACCTTTTGGTCTCCGGCGGCACCGGCGCCGGCAAAACCACTTTGCTCAACGTTCTCTCCGGCTACATTCCGAACTCCGAGCGCATCGTCACCATCGAAGACGCTGCCGAATTGCAACTGAAACAGGAACACGTGGTCCGCCTCGAAACCCGCCCACCGAACATCGAAGGCAAAGGCGCGGTGCGGCAGAGACAGCTCGTCATCAACAGCCTCCGTATGCGCCCCGACCGCATCGTGGTGGGCGAGGTGCGCGGCGAGGAAGCTTTTGACATGCTGCAGGCCATGAACACGGGCCACGAAGGTTCGCTCACGACGGTTCACGCCAACTCGCCCCGGGATGCTCTGGCCCGACTCGAAAGCATGCTCTCGATGGCTAACCTGAACTTGCCCGAAACCGCCATGCGTCACCAGATCGCCTCGGCAATCCACGCCGTGGTCCAGATTGCGCGCCTCTCCGACGGCACCCGCAAAGTGATTTCTATTTCCGAAGTCACCGGGATGGAGAACGAACTGATCGCCTTGCAGGACATCTTTGAATTCGAACGCACAGGCATCGACGAGAGCGGGAAGGTTCGCGGCATGTTCCGGGCCAGCGGGGCCCGTCCCAAGTTCTCCGATCGCCTGGCGACCGGCGGTTGCCGTTTGCGTCCGGCGTTGTTTGACTCCTACTTGGAGGTTTAGAATTCCTGAAGTCTTAACCGCCCAATGACCGCTGTTATTGCCATTTTCGTGTTTGTGCTGGTGGCCGCTGGCGTATTCGCCGCCGCATCCTTCCTCGACCAGCGCAACGCGCAGGCCCGCCTGCTTCGCGAGCGTCTGGCCACCGTACAGAAAGAAGGCGAACTCAGCGAAGAGCTCGAACTGGTACGCGATGAGAAGCTCAGCGACATCACAGCGCTCGACAGACTGCTGCGCCGGTCCGAGCGCATGGAGAATTTTCAAAGCTTCCTCGCGCAAGCCGACTTGGACGTCCGAGCCGGGAGCCTGCTCATGTTTTGCGCGGTTAGCTCGGTCGTAACCGCGATTTTCGGATGGTTCCTGGCCAGGTCACTACCGCCGAATCAAGCCGTGCTCTTCCTGATGTTCGGCGCCGTGCTGGGCGCAATCCTTCCCTACTCCTACACCTCTTACCGCCGCACCAAACGCTTTCAACGCTTTGAAGAGTTGTTCCCTGATGCCATCGACACGCTCGCACGCGCGGTGCGCGCCGGCCATGCTTTCACTACGGCTCTTGAGTTGATCGCGGGGGAAATCGCCGAACCAGTGGCTTCCGAGTTCAGAAAACTCTTCGAAGAGCAGAAATTCGGTTTGCCCGTCCGCGACGCCCTGATAAATCTTGCCCAACGCATGCCTCTTGTGGACGTGAAGTTCTTCGTCACCGCAGTCATGTTGCAACGCGAGACTGGCGGCAACCTCGCTGAAATTCTCGACAATCTTTCTTACGTAATCCGCGAACGCTTCAAGATCATGCGCCAGGTGCGGGTGTACACCGCGCAAGGGCGGCTGACCATGATGTTGTTGATGGGATTGCCACCGATCATCGTGGTGGTCATGCTCAGCACCAGCCCGATGTTCATCCGGCCTTTGTTCGCCGACCCCATCGGTCACACGTTGATCGTCGTAGGTATTGCGCTGCAAACGATCGGGTACTTTGTGATTCGCAAGATTATTCAGATTCAGGTCTAAGGGATGACGCTGGTTCTCACAGTTCTGCTGTTTCTCACCATCGCGGCCACGGTGTTCGCATTTGGCGCAGCCGCGTATGCCCCGTCTTCCATTCTGGGGGCGCGACTTCGCGCCCTCGGTTGGCAGCGCACCAAACCGCAGGAAAAACCCGCCATCCGGGAGCGCATCGAGCAGGCGCTCGACCCGTTAAGCAAAGCCATACCGCTCTCGCCCAGCGAAGTTTCCCGCGCCCGCCGTTGGCTGATTCAGGCCGGCTACCGCGACCCTCGCCACCTGACCATGTACGTGGGCAGCCGTCTGGCGTGCGCCCTCTTCGGCTTCGCCCTGGTGGTCGCGTCCAGCGGGTTTGCGTCGCCGGTGCTACTCATCAGCATAACGGCATTTGGCTTTTTCTTGCCGCGCTTTGTGCTGAAGCGCATGATCGCCAGCCGCCAGCTTCGCATCAAGCTCGGTTTGCCCGATGCCCTCGATCTCACCGTCATCTGCGTGGAAGCCGGCCTGGCCCTCGATCAGGCCATGATGCGCGTCGGCCAGGACCTGCAGCATGCGCACCGCGAACTCAGCGACGAATTCCATCTCGTAAATCTCGAGATGAGAGCGGGCAAGCCGCGTGCCGAAGCTCTGCGCAACCTGGTGGACCGCACCGGCGTTGACGACATCCGGTCGCTCGTCGGAACTCTGATTCAGACCGATCGCTTTGGCACCAGCGTCGCCCAGGCACTCCGGGTTCACTCCGATTCGTTGCGCACCGAGCGCCGTCAGCGCGCCGAAGAACAGGCCGCGAAAACCACGATTAAGATGGTGATTCCCCTCGTTTTATTCGTCCTCCCCTCGATTATCTTCGTCACTCTGGGTCCGGCCGTCATTCAACTGATCCGGACGCTGATGCCGGAGACAGGTCACTAAAAACAATCCCCAAGGAGCCGTTTCAGGAGTTAAGATGTTGGCACCGAGTTCCACTGGCTACGCGTTCAACCGTACCCGCCGTGCCTACCTGGCCACAAATTTGTCCGTTGCTGGTACGCATTGGTCGCGCTTTCGCGGCCTGATGTGCACCGCGGTGGAGAATTTTCGCTCCGGGGATGGCTTGTGGATCGTGCCGTGCCGGGGGATTCATACCTTTGCCATGAACTTTCCGATTGATGCCCTCTACCTTGATGCCGATAGAGTCGTAGTGCACATGGAGAAGGGCCTAAAGCCATGGCGGTTGGGACGTGTGAGTTTGAAAGCAAACTCGGTTCTCGAACTCCCCGGTGAAACCGTGAAAGCGAGCGGAACCATGCTTGGAGACGAGATCGACATCGGGATGGGACAGACACCGGAGTCAACAAGGGCATGAATCCAGTCGTCATCAACGACGAGATTGAGAGCGTGCGCACCACGCACGACGAACCTAAGCTCCTGATCGAGTGGTCGTCTCCCTGGCGGGAGTTCGTCAGTTCGATTCGCCCTGCGCTGGCCACGTCTCCCAAACGTCTCGCGGGTGAAGCCCGCACCGATGTCCCTGCCTATCGGGAGATGGCAATCTCCTGGGTCGCCGAGGCGATTCTGATCCTGCTAGCGATCGTGATTCCAGCCAGGCTCGCGGTGATGCGTCCATACCAGGCTCCCGTGATGCCTAAGTATGATGTCATTTATTTCTCGGGCGATGAATTGCCGCAGACCGAGGATCGCGGTGGCGCGCGCGCCGGAACCTCCGGTCGCGCCGGCGGCCATGAAGCTCATCACCGCACTCAGGTCATCCGGGTGGCACGCGGCGAAACCTTGCGCGAAAAAGTGGTGGATGCTCCCAAGCTCGACCTTCCCACATCACTTTCCGACGTTGCCAACCTGCTAGCCTACAAGCCCGTTCCCGGCCCGGCTCCGGCTGAAGGCCTGCAGTCCACCATGCGCGCGCCTTCGCTCGATAGCGGCGTCGTCGCTCCGAGCCCGAAAGCCCTCCGCGAACGTTTAGGACGTCCTGCTCCTGCGCTGAGTGCGACCGCTGTTCCACCCAGCCCGAGCGCACCGGTGCACATCACTCCAGCGCACGTTCCGGGAGACCAGATGCTCTCGGTGATTCCGCCGCCAGTCTCCGCGCCGGAGCAAGTCACAAATCTGCAGCCCAAGCTGACCTTGCCTGCGCCGAGCGTCGTCGCACCACCGCCATCAGCCGTTTCGCGCGAACTTCGTCCGGGCCCCGGCTTCGGTCCGGGAGACCCGTCGAAACAGATTGTTCCTCCGACGGTTCAACTGGGAAGCGCCAGCCCTCAGCGAAACGCTTACGGCGGCCTGGGAAACGCGAACGTCGTGCCTCCGCCGGTTCAGCTGAATGGCGCCACCAGCAACCGCACCGGCATAGCGAGTCTGGGCACTGGCAACGTGGTTGCCCCTCCGGTGCAAGTCAACGGATCATCCTCGGGACGCTCACGAGTGGCCGGTCTCGGCGACGCCAATGTCGTTCCGCCGACGGTGCAGGTCGGCGGAGGAGGCACTCTGCGCAGCTCGAACTCCACTGGCTTTGGTGGAGCGCCAACCATCGTTCCTCCGGCACCAAATGCTTCGTCGTCTCTCTCCGGGCTTGGTCATGGCAATCGCGGCGGAGGACTCGGCGGTGCGGGTGATGTCGGAAACATCGCGGCTCCTCCGAGCAACACCGGCGGAAACGCTGCCGGCTCCGGAATCGTCGTTTCGAATCAACCCGGATCGAAAGTCGGCGTGCCCGGCGGCGCAGGCGCCGGTTCACTCGCTCTATCGCCCGCGGGCGGTGACAAGTCCGGCATTGGCAGCGGTCAGGGTGGAAACGGCATCGGCCAAGGCACAGGCCCCGGCAGCGGGATCGCGAACAATGGGCCGGGCGCAACCAACACTGGCAAAGGCGCCGGCTCTGACGCTGTCGCTCGCGCCGGAATTTCCCCGTTCCCCGGCAACGGCGGTGCGGGTACAGGAACGGTCGGCAAGCCGCCGATTCCCGGCGTCTCAGTGCACGGTGGAAGCGACGTCATTACCCTGCCCAGTTTCGGTAGCGACGCCAGCGCACCGGTTCCCGGCAGCCATTCTTCGAAGGTCAAGCAGCATGAAGGTCCCGACATCACGATTGTCGGAAGTTCGCGATCCGGCGGCGCGCTCAACCTGTACGGGACGCTCAAAGGCGACAAGGTTTACACCATTTACATCGACACGACGCTGGGCACGGCGGTCATGGAATATGCCGATCCGAGTTCCGCCAATCATCCTTACGCCGACGATCTGGTCGCGCCGCAACCCGTGCGCGCCGATCTGCCCAGCGATCTGAAACGCTCGCGCCTCGTGATCTCCTGCACGCTCGATCGCTCCGGCCAGTTGAAAGACACCAAAGTTCTCGAGCAAGGCGGCAGCGCCACGATGACCTCGCGCGTGCTGGCTGCGCTGAACAGTTGGAAATTCCGCCCCGTGTTCCGTGGCGCCCAACCCGTGGAAGTCACCGCCATCCTCGGCTTCAACATCGACACGAACTAAGGCACTAATGCAGCATGCAGTGGCCTAAGGCCCTATGTGGGGCAGCACTGGCAAGCTTCGATCTGCTTGACACAGGCCGGCATTGGGATTTTTGAGTGTAATCGCGATTTTTCGCCTATTGGCGACCTTGATGAGCGGCACGCCTCTCAAGTAGATTCCCTGCATGCGATTTGCTCCGTTCTGCCTGTCGGCATTTTTCTTGGTTCTCCTCTCTTCGACAGCCTGCAGCCGGAGACCGCCGTATGACTGGCGCACGCTAGCAGCACCTGACGGCACCTTCTCAATATCCCTTCCTGGAGATGCGATGGTGATAGATACGCCCACAAGGTCGGTGACAGGTGGCTCGTTTATTTCACACAGCTTCCACGTTAGAGCGTCCAAAGATGCGGCCTACGGGTGTAGTTGGTGGGAAGACCCCAGTCGGCCTAAAGACTCGACAGCAGAACGAACACTCGACATTGCTCGTGATGGCGGTCTTTTTGGCAGTAGTGCCAAGCTGCTCAGCGAAAATAAGTTCAGTTTTCGTGGATATCCAGCGCGAGACATCCGCGCCATTGCTCGTGGGAATGCAGCCTACGATAACCGCATCGTTGTTGTGGGGAACAGGCTCTACACGCTTTTGGTAGTCGATTCAAGTGGAAAGCGTGACAATGAGAGCATTGAAAAATTCTTTAATTCCCTAGAGTTTCACTAGCTGGTCGTTCCACGAAAAGCCGAGTGGGGTTGTCGTAACGAGCCGTCGCATTCACTCGATCCGAGGTCAATGAGTGTAATGGGGACGTTTCGTAAATTGAGCGCGATGGTATGCTCAGGTCCACCTGCATTATGTCCCGCGTCCTCTTCGTTCTTTTGCCGGTTCTGATTGGAGTCATTGCTGCACAGAACCCCACCTTTCGTAGTGAAACCAACATAGTGGTTGTGCCCACGCTGGTCGAAGACCACAATCGCAAACCGGTTTATGGCTTACAGGCCAAAGATTTCGATATCGAGGATGACGGCGTGGCGCAGTCCGTGCAGCTGGACGAGAAAGCGGAATCAGAGCCGGGTTCAGTCGTGGTAGCAATCCAGTGTGGGCGAAGGGCTGACTACGAGTTTTCGAGAATTAAAGGACTGGGCGCAATGCTGGACCCCTTAATGAGCTCGGGGCTGACCCAAGTAGCGATCGTGGAGTTCGATAGCCATGTGGAGCTCAAGCGAGACTTCACGACAAATGCCGATGAAATTTCGCGGGAATTAAAGAACCTAAAACGTGGCGATGGCGGAGCGGCCATACTCGATGCCGTATATTTTTCCGAGAAATTGTTAGACAAGCTGCCCGTCGATTACAAACGAGTCCTGTTGCTCATCAGTGAGACCCGCGATCATGGCAGCGTTTGGGCAAAGAACGTTAGTCAAGTCGTAAGTCAGCTTGGAAGCAGTAATGCGAGCATCTATGCACTGACGTTTGCACCATCGCGGTCCAACGTACTGGATACGATGCGGGGGAATAACATCGACGAAATGCACGAAAACCCGGACCTCTTGGCACCAATAATCATGGGGGCTCAGGCTTTGCGAAAAAACTCGCCTAAAGCGATCGCGGCGATGACAGGTGGCGAATACCAATCGTTTGCCACACGTGATGGTTTTGAAAATGACATGTTGGAGTTCAGCAACCATCTACACAGCCGGTACCTGCTGAGCTTTGTGCCACAGGATCCGCATCCCGGCCTGCACTCCATCCGAGTAACTCTGAAAACTCCCGTGGGGGGCACGGTGTTGGCCCGAAGCAGCTACTGGGCTTTGGGCCGAAAGCAATAACACGTCACTTCTGCTAACAGGCGATAGCACAAGCTTGCGCCGTCTGTTCGCCACGCTGGAAGGTACGGTCCGCCTGCCAATAAGGATCTTATCCGACTGCCTGGTGAACGCGGTCCACTCTTGCCTCCCACCGGCGATGGCACCCTTAAGCGATCTACCTTTCCTCCTTCTGAAACACTTCTCCCACATCATCGTCATATGTCATCTTCCAGGCGGGCGTGATCCTTAGAATCCCCGCGAGCGTCGAGTCCGTCGGCGCCAGAATACAATTCACGTGCATATCGGCCAGCGTTTTGTCCCAACCCTCCTGCGCCCACACGATCTTCAGATAATCCTTGAAAAACTGGTCGCCGTATAAGTCATGGCGGTCATCCACCACGACCTTGTTTTGCGGATACAGGCGATAGATCACATAGCCACCCCAATAATCCAGCGTAAAAATCGGTTCGTGAATTCCGCGCTCGGCGATCGCGTTCACCGCCGCCACGGGAAACTTCTTCTCGTCGAAGTACGCATGGATCACCTGCTCCGATCCGATTCGTCCCCGATTCGCGCACGCCCACAAGCCCAGCACAAACGCCACAACGATCCACAGATGTCCGCGGAATTCAAACTCCATCTTCCCCATGCGCTCACCGAACCCATCGAGCCAAGAAAAGAACCCACGCAACCACGGCGCGATCCGCGAATCGCTGCCCGCGGCGCGAATGCTCTCCGAAAACACCGGCGCGATCACGATGCAGATCAGCAGCGACGACGTCGGCAGGTTCCGCGTCGCATAAAAACCGGTATATGCCGCCAGCAAAACAACCAGCAGCCTTGCCGTCATGGGTCGCCCGCGCGCGCTGGCCAGTGCGACAACCGTCAGCAACAGCAGCACCGCAAAACATTGCTGCGCCACCGCGTGAAAATCCGGCGACAGAAATTCGCTGATGCGGTCCATCAGAAACCGGTCGGACAAATACCGAACGACGTGAACGTGCAGATGATATGTGTACGGATTCACCAGGCTTGCCAACGCACATAGCCCAGTAACCGTTCCCAACCGCATTAACCACGCCAGAATCTCAACTCGCTTCTCCCGGTGGAAGTAGTAATCAATCCCGCCCGCAACCAGGTACACACCAACCAGCAGAAATCCCAGCACAAATCCGCCGTGCAGGTTGACCCACAACACCATCAGCGCGGGCAGCCAGAACAGATGATCTCTACTGTTTTCGGCGGCCGAATCGAGCACGTCAAACCAGATCACGGCAAACAGCCAGCTCACCACATGTGGCCGCGCCAGAAAGTGAACGGCTGAAGCGCCAAGCGCCACAATCAGCAAAAACAATGCCACCGGGAGATTCGCGCCGCGCCTGAGGCATACGTGCAACGCCAGCACGAACGCGGCCGCAATGATCGCCGCCGAATAGAACACGACACCATTCAGCCCGAACACCAGGTGAATTGCGCCGATCAGCAGGTCGTACAGCCATTCCCACGCGTACCACGTCTTCCCTGCCATCGTCGATGAAAACGCATCGACGCGCGTGATGGCGTGATTCGCGAGCACCAGTTGTCCGTTGCGGATGTGCCAGCCGGTGTCGGCATCGCGCAGCAGCAACCGTCCCAAGGCTCCGCAACTCAGGCCAGCCAGCAGCACCACGAAAAACATGTCCGCTACAGAAGGCATCAGGAGGAAAAACCACGCGGACCTGGAGGTACCACCTGCCGAAGCAGACTCGGCTTGAATTGGCGCAGGTTTTGCCGGCAAAGGTTCGACTCTCGGTCATGGTAACCGATTGGGTGAGAGAAGAAAGATACCGGGGTGATTCCTAGGCGCTAATGATGCAGCACCAGATAGCCGATTCCCACCCGCATGTGGTGCAGGATGCTGTCGGGCAGGCTCGCCGCAATCGTCAGCCCCAGCGCCGCGTGAATCATGCCCAGCGGAAAGATGTTTCGGTAGCGGCGAAACATCTCGCAGAAAAACAGCGCCCCTAGAAAGCTAAGCGCCGTCAGCAAAGGACTCGGAATGTGCGCAACTGCAAACAGCACCGCCGCCGCCCACACCGCCCTGCGTCCGCCAAACACACGTTCCAACCGCACGAAGAAGAACGACTGCAGGATGAACTCCTGTACCAACGCCCAAACCGCATACTGCCATGAGCGGTTCAAAGGCACCGCATGCGGCAGGCCATAGCTTCTGGTGAATGTGCCCAGGCCGGCGATCGCGGCCAAGCACAAGGCCCCGAGCGCAAACATCACCACAATCCCGGAGAGCGGCCGCCGCAAGCCTAACTCCCGTCCCGACCAACCGCTTCGCAACGTAAGCACGATGACCAGCAGTGTCGCCGCCAACGTCACTGCTGTATTGAGCGTGCCCTGCAGCGTCCACACCGCTGTCATGATCAGGCTGAATACGAGGCCGACCTCGAACACATCCAATGTGCTGGTTTGGATCCGAGGCGGTGCCTGCCGGCTTAAAGCCGGCGCAGAGAGATACGAACTGTCAGTTGCCATCGAGGTAAACTCTTGTAACCCGGCCCCACGCGGGGAATCTAATAAGTGTTAGGATGCTACTCCGTTCAGCTAGGATCGCGTAGAGCCGTATTTCTCCTTTAGGGCGAAAACGATGAGCACCGAGCATAGGCTGAGAGTCGTGATCGTGGGAGCCGGATTTGGCGGGCTTACTGCCGCGCAGAAGCTTGCTCATTTGCCCGTTCGGATCACGCTGATTGACCGGCGAAATCATCACACGTTTCAGCCTCTGCTCTACCAAGTCGCTACGGCCGGGATTTCCCCGGGTGAAATCGCCACCCCGATCCGCTGGATCGTTCGTGGCAATCACAACACTGAGGTGCTGCTTGGCGAAGTGCGGGATTTCGATCTCGAAAAGCGCCGCGTGATTTTGCAGGGCCTCGAGATCCCATACGACTACCTGATCGTGGCCGCCGGTGCCAGCCATGCCTATTTTGGCCATGACGAATGGGAACCGTCTGCCCCCGGTCTAAAGACTG
>Ga0209168_10000774_pt1 | contig 28334 bp, 20 predicted proteins | sample Coa_R1_FD_187156 | JGI IMG/M metagenome (GOLD analysis project Ga0209168, IMG submission 187156) | Surface soil microbial communities from Centralia Pennsylvania, which are recovering from an underground coalmine fire - Coalmine... | ecosystem: Environmental > Terrestrial > Soil > Unclassified ...
TGGTCGTTGAGCGCCGAAATGGCATTGCCCACGACCTGATTCGCGAGTTCGAAGATGGTCTCCTTAATCAGCCCGTCAGATTCAGGGAGATCTGTGCCTGCATAGTGGCTGGCGACGCGCACGGCCGTCTGCGGCTCGAGATCGAGGATGATCCTGCCCTCGATATCGCCGGTCAGAGCGATCATGCCCGCGACGCCTTTGCGGCGATAGGCTTCCTCTTCCATGATGAGGTTGCCCACCTTGGTTGAGCCCTGCAGGCCTTGCGACAACACGGCGTCGGCCGCGTTGATGAAAGGCTGAATCAGTTCCATCTTCATTGTGTTACGCTCCCGCTCCGGCCGTAGCTGCGACGACGCCGTCTTCGCCGAGCACGTATTTGATGACTTCGTAAAGCACTTCGGGCTTAACGGGTTTCTGCACAAAATGACGAGCGCCCCGCTGCAACGCGGCCACGATGTTCTCCTGGTATCCAACGGAAGAGACCATCACGATGCGGGCTTCGGGATGCTGCTGGACGATCCGTTCGGCAGCTTCGATGCCTTCCATCTGCGGCATGGTGATATCCATGAGCACGATGTCAGGATGCGTGCGGTCGAACTCGCTGATGGCAGTCAAGCCGTCGCCGGCCTCAGCTGCCACCTGCCCGCCGAACGTTTCGATCATGCGGGCCAGGTTCTTACGGGCAAACACGGAGTCATCCACGATCAGATAACGCACCGGCTGCCCATCCTTGCTGCGTTTTACTGGTGCAAACTGCTCCATACAGACCTCCCCTTTCTACTCCAATATCATGCCTGGCTGCCGGTAACCAGATCACGCTGGTCACAAGCTACCAGTGTCCAATTTCAATGTCCGGCGCGCACAGCCCGGCCGGCGTGTCCGGTTTCGGACCCCGATCCGCGGCCAACCAGGGCTTGCAGCGTCGAAGCCATCAAGTCGAGGCCCACCACACGGATGGCATATCCGCGCTCGATGGCGGCCTTCGGCATGCCGTAGACGACGCAGGATTCTTCACTCTGCGCAACCGTCATGCCGCCCTCTTTCCTAATAGCTCCTAATCCTTCCGCACCATCGTCGCCCATACCGGTCATCAGCACGCCAATGGCATTGGTCTTGAATTCTTCGGCCGCACTGCGCAGCAGGATGTCAGCGCTGGGACGATGACCGTTCACGCGAGGCTCGTCGCTGAGGACGATGATGTCGCCGAGCGGCAAGCGCTTTACTTTCATGTGACGGCTACCGGGGCAGATGAGGACGCGACCGGGTTGCAAGAGATCGCCGGATTGTGCCTCTTTCACGCGCAGAGGACAAACTTCATCGAGCCGGCGGGCAAACATGTCGGTAAAGCCGTCGGGCATGTGCTGCACCACGGTGATCGCTCCGGGAAAGTCAGCGGGCAGCTGGGTGAGAACGTATTCGAGGGCCTGCGGACCTCCGGTAGAAACGCCGATGGCCACAACCTTGGCCGCGCTGGTATTCGAAACGGGAGCCTTTTCGGGAGCAGGAGGCTTTCCGGTAATCATGCGCGGCTTCAACTTGCAGTCGGCCGCAGCCTTAACCTTGGCGATCAATTCCCGCGCGGTCTCGGCCATATGCGCCGAGGCATCTTTGGGTTTGGTAACAAAGTCGAATGCGCCCAGTCCAAGGGCTTTCATGGTGATGCTGGCACCCTCGGTGCTGTGCGAACTGAACACAATCACCGGAACTGGCTGCTTCCGCATGATTTCTTTAAGAGCATCGATGCCGTTCATGCCGGGCATCTCGAGATCGAGGGTAACCACGTTGGGTTTCAGCTCCTCGATCTTCTTCAGGCAGAACGTGCCATCCATAGCTGTGCCGACGACGTCGATGGACTCATCGGCGACGAGCATCTGCGGAATGAGCTTGCGCATGAGCGCCGAATCGTCGACCACGAGCACGCGTACCTTCTTCATGCCTCGCCTCCGACTGCTGGAGTGAGTGCCAGCCGCATGCGGTCGGTATGCGTGAGCAGCAATCCAGAGTTTGCGTGTCCCATTTCGACCGGCCGCAAACGGGCAACGTGTTCGACGACTGCGATCAGATTGAGAATCAGAACAACTCGTCCGTCTCCAAGGATCGAGGCACCAGAAACGAGGTCGGTCGAGAATGTCTGATCGTCCAATGCCTTGATCACCAGTTCCTCTTCCCCTTCGAGTGCGTCAACGATCAATCCGTACTTCCTCTCTGCAACGGTAATGACGAGTACAAAGAGCTTGCCTTTCTGATCTTTTTCAGGGGCCGGGCGTCCCAGGCGCAACAACGGCAGCACCTGATTACGCAACTGCAATACCTCATAGTTGTCGACCTGATGTACTTCGGCTTCAAAGGTTCGGGCAATTTCAAGGACGGCGTTCAGCGGAATCGCGTAGAGCCGCTGCTCGACCCAGAACAGCAATGCTTTGATGATGGCCAGCGTAAGCGGCAGCTTGAGGCGGAACGTGGTGCCCTGTCCGTGATGCGTCTCCAGACTGACGGAGGCTTTCAGGCGGTGCAGCACGCTTTGGACGACGTCCATGCCAACGCCGCGTCCGGAAACTTCGGTGACCTGCTCGGCGGTGCTGAAGCCCGGGCGAAAGATGAAGTTGAGGGTCTCCTGCTCGCTGAGCTTAGCCGCTTCTTCAGGAGTGGTGAGGCCCATTTCGATGGCCTTGGTCCGAATCTTCTGAGCATCGATACCGCGACCGTCGTCGCTGACTTCCACGATGACCTGGTTGCCCTGGTGATAGGCATTGAGCTTGACCATGCCCTGCACCGGCTTTCCTGCTTTACGGCGCTCTTCGGGAGATTCAATGCCGTGGCTGATCGCATTGCGCACCAGGTGCGTGAGCGGCTCGGCAATGGCATCGAGGATGCCTTTATCGAGGTCGGTATCCTGCCCGCTGACCACGAGTTCGACGTCGCGTCCGCATTGCCGCGCGACATCGCGGACCATACGCGGAAAGCGGCGAAAGAGTTGGTCGACCGGGACCATGCGAATCTTCATGACCGAGCGCTGCAGGTCATTGAGCACGCGCGCCTGGAAAGCCATGGCATCGGCAAACTTTCCGCGCAGCAATTCCTTGGGGTAGCGCTTGGAAAATTCGTTGAGTGCCTGCTGCAGCATCGACTTGCCGATGATCAATTCTCCGACGAGGTTCAGGACGTTATCGATGCGTCCCGCTTCGACCCGCAGGAGATTCTCTTGTGTGGCCGTAACGGCAGCGAGGGCCGGAGCAGGAGTCGTGGCCGGCTCAGGAGAAGCCGATTCAGTCTCGGCGGATTCGTCCGCAGGAGAGAGGCCGGGAAGCGGCGCCGCCGCCGCGGGCTTGGGAGCAGCACTGGCGCGCAGCAGGATGTCGACAGTCACTTCTTCGACGATCGTCGGAATTTTGCACTTGGCGGCAATTTGCTCGGCCGTCTGCATGCTGGCCAAAACGAATTCGACGTGCTTGGAGGCAGCGGGCGATTTGGGATCGGGACGCACGGCGATGACCGGTCCCATGGTGCCAATGGCGTTCTGGACTAACTGGCGTCCGGCAATAGGCATGGCGCAGTGTGGATCGATCTTGGCGACGACGTGGAGCACGTCCTGTCCGTCGGACTGCGCCTTGGTCATGGCCAGCTTTTCGTATTCGGTCCACTGCGCGGGTGCCTTGCTCGAAGCTTTGCTAAGCGAGCTCTTACTTACCGGAGTTTTTGATGCGGGTGTTTTCGAGGTCGAGGGTTTGCCTTTCGCAACCTTGGCGGTCTTATTTCCGCTCCCGTTGCGCGTTTTATTTTTCTTCGGGGCTGCGGTTAGATCCTCGATTCTCTTGCTCAGCGCTCTGGTGGCGGGCAGCCTGGTGTTCTTGCGATACGCGGCGATCATCTCGGCAAAGACGTCGGCGGTGGCAAAGGCGATTTCGGCCACGGCTGCGTCGGACTGCGCTTCTTCGAGAGAGAGCGCATCCTCAAACTGATGCGCCAGCTCGCTGAGCTCACGCAAGCCGCAAGCCGCAGAGTCACCCTTAAGGGTATGGACAGTGCGCCGGATAGAACGCACAATCTCTTCGTCGCCCGGATTTTTTTCGAGCTTCAGCGCCTCTTCGTTGAGAGCCTGCAGAAGTTCCTGCGAGGTCTCAAAGAAGAGATCCCGTAATTCAGCGCCGCGCTCATCGGGGGAATTCGTCATGCTTTACTCCCTGACCTCAAGCCGCTGATACGCCGTCCCGCTATCTTTGTGCACCATCTGGAACTTCTTGGTGAGACCGAGCAAGCTTTCGGCGTGGCCCACAAAGAGATAGCCGTTGGGATTCAAGCAGCGGTAAAACTTTTCAATCAGCCGCTTCTGCTCGGCTTCATCGAAGTACATCATCACGTTGCGGCAGAAGATCACGTCATTGCGTTGCGGCAGATACTCCGTTTTCAGATTATGAAAGTCGAAGTGCACCATCTCTTTCAAAGCTTTCTTGATGGCGTAGCGATCCGCAACCTTGTCGAAATAGCGCAAGCGGTATCCGTAGTCGACCATCGACATCTGGTGCTCGCTGTAGGTGCCTTCCTGCCCGGCGCGCAACACGGAATAGCTGATATCGCTGGCCAGGATTTCGACGCGCCACGGTGGGGGAATCAACGGCTTGGGCAGCGGCAGATCGACCGGCAAGGGATTACGCAGATAGTAGTAAGCCAACGCGTCGGTCACCAGCATCGCCAGTGTGTAAGCTTCCTGCCCGGTGGAGCAGCCCGCGCTCCAGATCCGGATCGAGTATTCGCGGCGAGCACTCTTGTGTTTCAGCAATTCTTCGAGAACGGTCTTCTGAAAGAGATCAAGTTGTGCCTTGTGACGGAAGAAGCTGGTTTCGTTGACGGTGAGGTTCTCGAGCAGACGACCGAGTTCTTCCTTGCCCTCGTGGCTGATCAGGAGGCGGTAGTAGGCGTAGAAAGAATCGGCGCGGCACTCCCGGAGCCGGCGCAGCAGCCGGTCCTGGAGGAAGTGGGTGCGGCGCTCGTCGAAGTGCATGCCGCACTCCTGATAAATGAGCGCCTGCAGCAGTTTCAATTCCGCCTCGGTCAATATTGGAGCTGGTGCGGCTCCGGATGTGCTCATGCGTTATCTCGTCCCCGACGTCAGTGGCCAGTGGGTCGTGGTCAGTGGTCAGCAACCCACTTCAACCTCCTTACCACTGTCGCCACAAATTGCGAACTACAGTCCTGACTGCGAAATCACTGGCCACTGACAACTGATCACTGGCCACTCTCTTACCGTGCCGTCGCACCTCGCGCCTCGGGCTTGGTGGCCGGCTTCTTGTCCCCGGCTTCACTCTTCATTTGTAGACTGGCCGGAGCGAGCAATTTGCTCATGTCGAGCAGGACCACCAGGCGTCCACCGACCTTGCCCAATCCGGTCACGCAATTCAATCCACCTTCCTGAAAAACGGCTGGCGGAGCTTCGACCGCATCGGCAGGAATCTTGAGAACCTCGGAAGCCGAGTCGACGATGAGACCGGCCAGCCTGCCAGCATGCTCGACGACCAGGATGCGATTGTGTTTCTTCAACATGGCCTGCTTCTCTCCGAAGCGCTTGCGCAGGTCCATGACCGAAACAATCTTGCCGCGCAGGTTGATGACACCCTCGAGGTAGTCGGGGGCGTCGGGCACGGCAGTAATCTCAGGCACCCGCACGATTTCGTGCAGAGAGGTGATGGGCACGCCGTAAGTTTCCCGGCCCACCTGAAAACCGACGATATGGAGTTCTCGGCTCATGATTGAGGCTCCTTGCGACGGGGCCTAGAACTGGGCTCCGGCAGCGGCCCGTTTTGCGTTGCGACCCGCCTGTTCCTGCGCCGACGAACCGCGTCCGGCTTCGGCCAGAGCGAAGCGATCGATGAAGTCGAGCAGGCTGCGCGACATCTTCGACATCTGTTCGGACGAGGCTGCCAGCTCAGTGGAACTGGAAGTCGACTGCTGTACCAGTTCGCGCATACGCTCCATCGCCTTGACCACAGCCTGTGCGCCCGACGCCTGCTCTTCCACCGCCGAATTGATCTCGTGGGTGATTTCGTTCAAACGGGTCGTGGCGCGCGCGATCTGGGAAGAGCCGTGGGACTGCTCGTTGGTGGCCGCCCCGATTTCCTGGGCAAATTTGTAGACTTCAGTGACCACATTCGAGATCTTCTTCAATGCCGAGTTCAGTTCTCCACCCAGTTCAAGGCCTTCATTGACGATGGAGGTGGAACGGTCCATATTCTCGACGGCCTTGCGGGCCTCCTTCTGAATGCTCTGAATGAGTTCCGAAATTTCCTTGGTGGACTGCGCGGACTTTTCCGCCAATTTGCGCACTTCGTCGGCGACTACGGCGAAACCGAGGCCATGCTCTCCGGCGCGGGCGGCTTCGATGGCGGCGTTGAGTGCCAGCAGGTTGGTCTGCTCGGCCAGATCGTCGATGACTTCGATGATCTTGCCGATATCGTCGGCGCGCTGGCCGAGGGCTCCGATGATCTCTCCGGAGGAATTGATGGTGGTATTGATGCGGTTAAGGCCATCGGTCGCCTTTTCCATGGTGCCGATACCGTTGTGAACTTCCTCACGGGAGCGGTTGGAGATATCGAGCAGGACCTTGGCGGTGTCGGCGACACGCTGAATGGAGGCAACCATCTGATCGATGGAGGCCGATGTCTCGCTGACGCTCGAAGCCTGCACCTGCGTGCTCTTCACCATATTCTGCACGTTGACGCTCATCTCGTGCATAGTGCTGGTCACTTCATCGATCGCAGAAGAAGCCTGCAAACCGATTTTGGCGGAATCATCAGACGCTCCGGCAACCTGATTGGAGGCACTGGCGACTTGCGATGACGCGTCGCGGACGCTGCGCACGAGTCCGGCTAGTCCATCGACCATCTTCGCGAAGGCGTTGCCGAGAGTGTCGTGGGTGGAGCGGGGTTTTACTTCCAGAGTGAGATCGCCGCCGGCGATGGCTTCGGAAACGCCTGCCATCTCCTTGAGGTAGGTCACCATTTTGTGGAAGGTGCGGGCCAGTTCGCCGATCTCGTCATCGCGGTTGAGATCGATATTGTGTTCGAGGTCGCCCGTATTGCCAATGGCTCGGGCAACGTTCATCAGATTGGTAAGCGGTTGCGTGATCGACTTGGCGGTACGGTAGGCGACGAAGGCACCCACGCCGAGGGCAATCAAGGTACTGACGAGCGAGATACCGATGGTCCAGTTCGCGGCGCTCTCGTCGGAGTTGCGGCGCTCCTCGAGCAGTTTGTGGTTCTCGCCATCGGCGACATCAAGCGAGTCGGTAGAGTTCTTGACCCAGGAAGAGGCGTCTTTCTGGAGGTAATAGATCTGGAGTTCGGCAACGGTGGCGTTGCCGGAATCGACGTCTTTCCGCTTTTCAATCAGCGGCTGGGCGAATTCCTTGCCCCAGGACTGCTCCAGTTGCTGGACCTTGGCGAGCGAGGTCTTGACCTGCTCATCATTGGCCAGGTTCTTGCCCTGTTCGAGCTTCTCGTTGAGGGTGCGCAGGCCCTCGTTCATGCGATCGACTTCGCGGGTATCGCCGCTCAGCAAGTAGTTGCTCAGGTAGAGACGGTTTTGCATCATCTGGAAGCGAACGGCATTGGTGGCATCGGCCAAGTCCAGCGATTGCTGGGCCGCCTTTTTGGCGTCGTGCTCGCGCTGGACCGCTCTCCAATTGACGAGGAACAACGCCAGCACCATGGTCAGGATGATGCCGAAATTCATGTACAACTTCTTGCCGATAGTCATGCCTATCTCCTCCGCAGGTAAGCCAGTTACCGCGGCTCAAACTTAAAGTCGATAATTCCCGAGCTCTCATTGGCAGCGGGCTCGAATCGCCATTTCTTGGCGGCATCGAGCGCTGCGTTTGCCAAAACCGGATGCCCCCCAACCACGCGAGCCTCTTTCACGGAGCCGTTGGGCGCTACAGTTACCTCGATCTTGACTGTTCCGGAGATCTGCATCTTTCTCGCTAATTCCGGATAGGCCGGCTGGACCTTGGTCTTAGCGCGGCGAATGATTTCGTCGTTCTGAACCGTCTGGGCGGTCTGCGCCGCGACAGTGTGTGGAAACAGAGCTGCGACCAGTGCTATGACAGCCAGCAGAGCTGCCGCAATTCTTTGAGACACAGATCCTCCTGGAACACGAATCTGGAGCAAGCCCAGTGGTGCACGGGCCGGGCCACCGGAACCTTCCTGAGAAAACCAAAGTAATGGACTGTAAATGTAAGAAAGAACAAGAATTAACGACGACGGCGGATATCTGTAGAGTGGAGTCCAGGAATTAGTCCTGTCTCATTCATCAAAATCGAGTTAGTGTTTCTCAGGGTGAGACGAAATCTCATCCCGAGTCACGGGATTTCACAGAAAGGCACCCCTCCCCCCAATTCCCTTGACTCAAAATGAGATGGCAGATAATTTCCCAAGTAGATTCAAGCACTTGTGAATCAATCAAACTATTCCTCCGCTATCGGTGCAGGGATTGGAGCTTCAGTTGGCAGCCCGGTCATTCCCCAGGGAAGCAGTACTCCTCGCGGGTCGGACGAGGACTTTCAACAGCTGCTCCTAAGCATCGCCGCAAAGGCGGGGGAACGTTGCAACTCCAGCACACTCATTGATTTTTTCTGCAGGGTTACGCGAGATTTCTTCCAGGTTTCGGGGGTCTACTTTTGGCGGCGCTCGTCAGCAGAGGAACTCATCGGCGAGCGCGCTAACGGAAAGATGGCGGAGGATTTTGCCGGGATACGGTTGCGACCCGAACAGAGCACGGTCACGGCGGAGGCGGTGAAACAGCGCAGAACAATCTTCGCCAATCACGTGAATAATGCGGCGTTTCCCATTGCGAAGGAGTTTGAGGCTCGATCTCTGATGTCGGCCCCCCTTGTGGTCTCGAATGAAGTGATTGGAGCAGTTACCTTCCTGCATGACTCGAAGGATGATTTCTTTACGCAGGATCTCGCAGCCAAGGCGACGATTCTGGCCGGCCATTTGGGAAGCTTTATCGAGGCAGCGAGGCTGAGCGAAGCCTCCCGTGAGGAACACCGGCGGGCTGAGATTTTGGCGGATGTGGCGCATGCGCTGCACGGCAGTCCGGATGTAGGAGCCGTGATCGAAGCTCTAGCGGACCGCTTGCGCTTGCTGCTGCGAACAAAACTCGTCTGCGTGTTGCTGCGGCGGGAAGGACCGTTCGAACTAAAGGCGGTGTCTGCGGAGACTCCACATTTGGCGACGTCGGCCCGGGCGCGCCATGACCGGCAGACTCTGCGTTTTGCCGCCGACCTGGCGCACCGTGCGGTAGCAGCGGGGGAACCGCTGACACTCTCAATCGGGGCAGACGTTCACTCATTGGGAAATCTGGTTTCTGCGGGGATGCTGATTGCGGCGCCGTTCCGGACTGCGCGAACGCAAGGTGCAATCCTGATTTATCCGCGGCAGGATGGGACGTTCACCGCGGAAGAGCGGGCACTGGTCGCGGCGATTGCAGGCTTCGGAGCTGTAGCCGTCGCCCACGCCGAATTGCATGCCACGGCGCACGCACAAGCTCAAGAACTGCATCAACTTCTGGAGATTTCCTCAGAACTGAATTCCACGGACGATCTGGATCACTTTCTGCAGACGTTTGTGATCCGCGCCTCCGGATTCCTGGGTTATGGGCGGTGCTTCATAGCTCTCCTTGAAGATGACCATTTTCAGGTGCGGTATGCAGTCGAGAAGGGCGAACCCCAAAAAGTCGATAACCTTTTTCCTGAAGGAATTGCGACTAAGGCGCTGAGAGCAAAAGAAGTTTTCTGGACAGACGAGGCGAGCCGCACCCCAGGGGCGAATCTTGAGGTGGTATCGAAGTATAAAGTCCATCAATTCCTTGCAGTTCCTCTGTTGGGGGCAGGCGGAAAATTGTTGGGAATGTTCGGTCTGCTCGATCGGCTGGATGGAACCGGAATCTCGCAGGAAGACATACGACGGGCAAGGGCGCTTTCGAACCAGGCTGCCGTAATGCTGGAGGCGGCGAGCAGTCTACACCTTTCGGAGCAACATCGTCGACAGGCGGAAGTGTTAGTCGACCTAGCGCGCGAAATCGATGGCGTGCTGCATCTGCCGGAGTTCGCGCGAAGGTTCGTGTGCCACACGGCGGAAGTCATGGGATCGCGTGGTGGGCTGCTGGCCCTCTTCCAGGAAGAACGCTTGCAAGTGGTGGCCGTGCATCAGCAGAGGCTAGCTTTGGCGCCTTCAGCGCTGGAGATAGTTCCCTTTTCCGCGACAGGTCTGCAAGGAAAGAATGAGTCAGCGGTCGGTATCTCCGGCAGAGACATTGCGTCTGAAAAGGGCTTGCCTGATTCGCAGCTGGACCGAGATGTAGAGCGCGAGTTATCGTCCGCGGTATCTGAGTTTGTGAGGAGAAACCCCGGAAACGTCGTCTCCGGAACTGGTGATCAGATTCTGGGAACGGAAGCAGCCGCAGTTCTACGGTGGCCGCAATGCACGTTAGTTCGATTGTCGCGGCGCGATGGGGAGTTGAGCGGCGTGCTCTGTCTGTCGGACGGCGCGAAGTCGCTGAAGCAGGAAGACCGCAGCTTCCTTGAAACCATCGCAGGCCATGCCGCAATGGCATTGGAGAATGCTCGGCTGTTCACCAGCATTGAACGGTCGAATCGCCACTGGACCGAAATTTTTGACGCGATCTCAGACTTTATCGTGGTGCACGATCAGTCCGACAAAGTGCTGCGAGTGAACCGGTCCCTGGCCGAGATGATTGGCGTGGCGCCGGCCGAGTTGATTGGAGTCAATATGCGGGCGCTGATGGCGCTCACGACCGATGCTGGGTCCTACTCCTGCCCGTTCTGCCGATCACTGGGAGACGAGACTGGTGAATTCGCGCACCCCGTATTCGATCGTACCTATTTAGTCTCGACTTCGCGTGTACATGGCGCATCGGGCGAGGGGATGCAGACGATCCACGTCTTGAAGGATATTTCGGATCGCAGCGAGGCCGAGCGCCGTTATCGCGAACTCTTCGACAACATACAGGAAGGCTTGTTCTTCAGTACGCCAGGCGGCCGTTTTGTGGAAGTGAATGACGCCATGGTGCGCATGCTGGGCTACGCGAGTCGCGAAGAACTATTGCAGATCGACATTCCGACGCAACTCTATGTGACGCTGGACCAACGCCAGCAGCATGCGCACATGATGGAGGAACTGGGCCATCTCAGGAACTTCGAAGCGACATTGCGGCGGAAAGATGGATCGCCGATCCACGTACTGATCAACGCGTTCGGGCTTCACGACAGCATGGGACGGCTGCTACAGATTCGCGGGCTAATGCTGGACGTGACCGGACTTCGGACCTACCAGTCGGAACTGCATCGCGAGCGCGATTTCTCAGGGAAGATTCTCAGCAACACGCAGAGCCATATTCTTGTCGCGGATACGGCTGGGTTGATCAGTTATGCAAATCAGCGCTGGTACGATGCCGGATTTGAACAACGGGAGTTGCTGGGGCGTCCGTTGCTGGAACTGGCGGCGCCGGGATTTACACGTCCGTTAGCGGATGCGGTACAGAGTACGCTGAACGGACAGCAAGTTGACAATCTGGAACTGGAAATTATGCGGCGCAACGGGGTGGCGGGGAAATTTTCAGCAAATCTTAGCCCCATGCGCGACGAGCAGGGATTGGTCACAAGCATTGTCGCGGTGCTGACGGATATTACCGATTCCGCCGTCCTGCGCGACAAACTGGTTCACGCAGAAAAGATGGCTGCGGTGGGACAGCTCGTGTCGGGAGTCGCCCATGAAGTAAACAATCCGCTGACCGCTATTTTAGGTTTCGCCGATCTTCTGATGGAGAATCCGGATCTACCGGAAACGGCGCGCAAAGACCTGCGAGTGATTCTGCAAGAGGCGCAGCGGACGAAACAGATCGTGCAGAATCTGCTCAGCTTTGCCCGACAGATGCCGCCGCAGCGCAATCCCCTGCAGTTGAACTCGATTCTGCGGCGAACCATCCAGCTACGCTCCTATGACTTCAACAGTCATGGCGTGGATATTGTTGAACATCTGGATGAAGGATTGCCCGACGTAGTAGGCGACGCGCACCAACTGCAGCAGGTATTCCTCAACATACTAAACAACGCATATGACGCCGCGCGGGAAGTGGGGCGTCCAGCTCGAATTGAGATTATGTCGACCAAGTCCGGAGATGGGGTGGAAGTTTCGTTCTCGGACAATGGAAACGGAATCTCGCATCCGGACAAGATCTTCGATCCGTTCTTTACCACGAAGGAAGTGGGAAAAGGGACGGGGCTGGGTCTCAGTATCTGCTACGGCATTGTGAAAGAGCACGGCGGAGAGATTCACTACCACAACAACATCGGGGGGACGGGAGCGACGTTCATCGTCCGCCTGCCCGCAGCGCCCCATACCGCGTCAATCGGTGTGGCCGCAGGAGTAAAGCAACCATGAGCCTACCAGCCTTGAAGCCTCAGCCCCTTCCTGTGCTGCTCATCGAGGATGAGCCAGCCGTCATGGCGTACGTGCAAGCTGCTCTCGAGCGGAGCGGATATCCGGTGGTGTGTTGTGAGTCGGGGGTGGACGCGCTTCGACTGCTGGAGAATGGATCATTTCTGGGGGTGGTCTCGGACATGCGCACGCCAGGCGGCGTTGACGGCGGCCAGGTATATGCCTGGATTGTGGGGCACCGACCCGATTTGGCGAATCGCCTGGTGTTCATCACTGGAGATATTGCAAACGAAGAAACAGTGGCAACGTTGCGCGAAACCGGAGCTCCTTGTGTGGAAAAACCGTTTCGAGTGCAGCAGTTTATCGATGTTGTCTCGAAGACTTTTGGGAAGGCCGAGTGAATAACGCTGGAAGTAAAGAAGATCTCCGCATACGGATGCTGATCGTGGATGACGAGCAGACGATTCGTAAGCTCTGTTCGACGGTGGGCGAGGCATTGGGATTTGTGTGTCTCGAAGCCGAGAGCGGTGAGTCGGCGCTAGCGCTGCTGGAAGAGCAGTCGGTGCACATGGTCCTGAGCGACATGGTGATGCCGCATATGTCGGGGCTGGAATTCCTGGAGAAGGTGAAAAAACTGCTGCCGCGCACGGAAGTTGCGCTGATGACGGGGCATGGCTCGATTGAGACAGCGGTCCAGGCGATGAAGCTGGGAGCGTACGATTACATCACCAAGCCCTTCTCTCCGCTGGAAGAATTGCGGCTGTTTTTGCGGCGCATGGCGGAGAAGGTGCGACTGGTAGAGGAAAATGAATTCCTGCGGCAGCGGACGGATTCAGAGACTGCCGTGCACGGTATTGTAGGCTCGTCCACGCGGATTCAGGAAGTTTTGCGCATGGTGGCGCGGCTGAAAGATACGCGCACTCCCGTGCTGATTTACGGCGAGAGTGGGACGGGCAAGGAATTGGTGGCGCGTGCCATGCATTTTCGGGGAGCGTTCGCGAAGAGTCCGTTTGTGGCCGTCGATTGCGGATCGCTGGTCCCGACGCTGATTGAGAGCGAACTCTTCGGATACGAAAAAGGGGCATTCACGGGAGCTTTGAAATCGAAGCAGGGATTGTTCCAGGCGGCCGACGGCGGGACGATTTTTCTAGATGAGGTCGGCGAACTGCCGCTGGAATTGCAAGCCAAACTGCTGCGAGTTTTGCAGGAGAAGGAAGTGCGTCCGGTGGGCAGCAATCAGAGGACGAAGGTTGATGTGCGAGTGATCGCCGCGACCAATCGCGATCTGGAAGCGGCGTATAAGAATGGAACGTTCCGGAAAGATCTTTACTTTCGACTCAATGTGGTGACGTTGTACGTACCATCCTTGCGTGAGCGGCGCAGCGATATACCCTTATTGGTGCATTGGTTTCTGGAGCGCTATGCATCAGGCTCGGAGTTGCACGTGACCAGTGCCGCCATGAAAGCGCTGGCACAATATGAGTGGCCGGGCAACGTCCGCGAACTGGAGAATTGCGTGGAGCGGGCAGTGGCGCTCGGGAATGGACATGTCATCGATCTGGGTGATCTGCCGCCATCGATTGCGTCGGGCGCGGGAACCATATCGTCGGCCACTCCATCACGGGGTATGACCGGGGTGCTCGATCCGGACCTGGCGGGCGATCCGGCGGGAGAGGATCTGGCAGCTAGTTCCCTTTCGTCTCCGGTCTCATCATCTGTCTCGTCAGCATCTCTCTCCTCAGCGGCTGCATCTTCGGTTTCATCGTCCATTTCGTCGACTGATCTCGAGGATATCGAGCGAGCGACGATTCAGCGAGTGTTCGAGCAAGTCAAAGGCGATAAGGCACTTGCAGGTCGCATGCTGGGAATCAGCCGGGCGACGCTCTATCGAAAGTTGAAGCGATACAACATCGGAATGAGCACGGCCACGGCGTCGAGCCACGCACTGCAGTAGGAACCTCGCGTAAGTTCCAGGCGGCAGTCAGCTCCATGCGAGAGCCTTCCCTCCGCCGGAAAAACGGCTTCGGTCAGGATGACATCGCTACGGTGTGGATTTGAAGGAACGTAGCATCTAAGCTTGCGTGGTAAGATCGGCGCAGCGCGAAGGGCGCATCCGGTCCGCGGAAAGGACAGAAGTCCACCTGCTCGACACAATCCGCCGTTACGAACTGACTTTCGCCCGAAGATGCGGACCTGGGCATACGAAAGGAAGTTCGTCATGCCAGTTAAACGTCTTCCAGAAAATCCCAGTCTGGTTCACCTGAAATATCAAGCGAAAGACCTGCTCAAGGAGCATGCTGCGCGAGATCCGCGAGCGGCGCAGCGGATCCGGGAATTTCATCCGGAATTCCAGAAAGCCGCGGATGCCGAAATCTTTGCCGCGAAACTGAGCCTAAGCGATGCCCAGCTCACGATCGCACGGGAGCACGGGTTTCCCACTTGGCCGAGACTAAAACGGCACATCGAAAAGCCAACTCTCGCGGATCAATTGCGGTTGCCGCATCATGAGCGTATCGAAGACCCGAGATTTCGGCGGGCGGTGGAACTCCTTGATGCTGGAGACGTCGCCGGCTTGCGGACCCATCTTGCGAAGCATCCAGAGTTGTCGCGGCAGCATGTAGTTTTCGAGGGTGGCAACTACTTTCGAAATCCGACGCTGCTGGAGTTTGTTGCCGAGAATCCAGTGCGGCGCGGAAACCTGCCGAAGAACGTGGTAGAGGTCGCAAGAACCATCATCGACGCCGGCGTGGACCCAGCCGCGCTGGACGAAACACTCATGCTGGTTGCGACGGGGATGGTACCGAGGCAGTGTGGAGCGCAAGTACCACTGATCGATCTGCTTTGCGATTGTGGAGCGCGGCCGGATAGCGCGAGCCTGGCAGCAGCGCTACACGGGGAGTTTGAAGCATTGCATGCTCTGCTCGGACGCGGCGCCACGCTTGATTTGCCTATTGCGGCAGCTTTGGGACGAACCGAAGACGGGCGCCGTTTGCTTCCTCAAGCCGGTGAATTGGAAAGGCATCTGGCGCTCAGTTTGGCAGCGGATCACGGTCATATTGAGATCGTGCGGATGCTGCTGGATGCGGGCGAAGATCCGAACCGTTATAACCCGCCGGGCGGCCATTCGCACACCACCCCGTTGCATCAGGCGGCCGGAGCTGGGCACGAGGCGGTGGTGCGGCTACTGGTGGAGCGCGGCGCACGGCTGGATATGAAGGACATCCTGTGGCAAGGAACGCCTGCGGGATGGGCAGAATATGGCGATAAAATGGAGATTGCGGCGTACTTACGCGAGCAGGAAGCCAAGAGAAGGCAAGATCATCCGAAAAAGATATGAGACTGAGTTCATCTGGGACACGCGACAGCAGAAGAGTTGAGACACAGTCTCAAGCTGAGACCGAGAGCTGTTCGTGTGCTCACGCAACTGCGGAAGTAATTGCTCTAAGTCACTGAAAAGCCATCCACGTGAGGACTAGACCTTTCGTTCCTTGGGTTGGTTCTCACGTTGCTCCATTTCCCTGCGAACCGCGGATAGCGGCTCCCCGCAGCTCTTCCAAACCAGGAAGAGGGGGAGCCCGACCGCATTTCGTCGAGCCGAAGCAGTAGAGAAATAGCGTTTAAGGTTTCGCGGGCGGGGCGTCCGCGCATATTCGTTCCAAGACAGGAATCGATTGGCGCATCAGGCAACAGCCACGGCACGCAGTGGGCAAAATGCAAGTCCGGTCGCAGGATTAGCGCGGTTTTTTCCGGACGCGACATCGATGCGTGTGCCCGTGCAACTTGCCAGGGTAGTCGAACCGGGCTCAGCCGCAGATTTCAGCGAAAGCACGGTCATCGAATTTGGCACACCTCGGGAAGTGCTGTTCGCCTCAAAGACTCCGCTGGAGTTTGCCGATGTTTTGAGAGTACGGAATTCGGATGGCTCGCTCGATGAGGAAGTATCTGTCGTCGCCGTGCAGTATCAGCCTGGCAAGACTCTCGTGGCCGCGCGCTTCCGGCGCAACGTGCCCAACTGGATCGTGAAATCATGACCCCTTCCACACCCGTGCAAGACCTGGCAACGCAATGGAGCTATGCCCGCAAGCTGTATCCCATCTATTTTGAGCTGGCACGCGAGTTCGCCATCGACGTTCAAGCGTGTGCCGACCTCGAAGCGATGGTCGATACGCCGGGAAAAGATACGGTCGAGCAAGCGAACCAGTGGATCGAGCACATGGACAACTCGATCCAGGTGCATCAACTTCGCCAGTTTCTACAGACCAGTTCCCTGGTGAGTCAGGAGGGGCTGGTCATACTTTTACAGCATTTTCTGACGAAACAGGCAAAGACGGACGCTATCCGCGACAAGGTCGACTTTTTGCTGGTGCAGTATTTCAGCCAGATCGCACCCGCAGGGCTGAACGATACGGATGTAGATCTAGCATTCGTAGCACAAACAATGGAGGCGGTGCTGGGCCAAGTGGAATTGAAGGCTCCGGTGTGGCTGAATGCGCTGGATCGCGTGCTGGAATCGGCGAGAAAGTGCAAGTCGCTTGACGAGTTATTGCATGGAGGGGTCCTAGAACAGGGGCGCAAGGCAAAAGGTCTAGCAGGGGAATTGTTTTATCTGCCGGTAGCGCTGGTTGCCTTTACGCGGTTTGGATATCTCATGCGCCGGGCATTCTTCCGCCTGATGCTGGGGGACTTGAACCTTATCCTCGATGGGCTGACCGAACTGGAAGACAAAGGCATTGAGACGATCGACTGCCGGCGTGCGCAGTTCTCCGCGCAGGAACCGATCATACGGCTGCGCATGATCTGCCAGTCCTGGAAGGTGATGTTCCAGGCAGAGTACTCGTCCGGTTCACCGCTGCGCATGCTGGTGGATCTGCGGGCATCGGTTGAGCACGCACTCGGGCGCGGCAAGGCTACGGGAGCCGAAGCGAAGGGGAGCACAGAATCCCCAGCTAAATCGGCACCGACAGCAGCAAGGCCGGCAGCGGCGGCGAAACCTGCGACTTCGGCCGGAGTTGCGACTAAGCCAGCGGCTCCGGTGAAACCGGCGGCAGCCTCGGCGCCAGCAAAGCCCTCCGCCGCAGTGGCGAAGCCCACGCCAGTTGTGGCAAAAGCGGCAGCAGCGGGGGCAACGGCTGCGGCGCAACCACCGGCCGCAAAATCAGCGGCGGCAAAACCTCCAGCGGCAAAATCGGCAGCGGGTCCGGGATCGGTTGCAAAATCGGCGGCAAAACCCACCGCGCCGAAAGCAGATGCACCCGAGTTCGAAGTTTCAGGCGCGCCAGCTTGGGATCCGGATGCAGCGCCACAACCAAAGAAGAAGTAGCGGCCGGCGAAGCAAAGCCTATTTAAGTGCAGAGATTGGAATGAGGATTCGGTGGAAACACCCACGGTACTGATCATTTCGGACGAAGCTGATTTTTCACGGCGGGTCACTGCGCGTTGGCAGATGGAGCGGAACGTTCCGACTTTCACGCTTCTGAGCGGGGAATTGTGGCCGCGATTTGCCGTTGACGTCTTCGATGTCGCGATCGTCGGGCGGTTGCGGCGCGATCTGCTTTCGGTCGTGCTTGAACCTCTGCATTCGACAGGGCAGCCCGTATTTTGTGTTTGCCAGGAGCCCGCGACAGCACAGCTGGTACGGGATCGTTGGCCACGGATTTCGATATTGCGTCCGAGTGAGCATTGGCTGGAGACGCTGGTGCTGGCCGCAGCGGAAGCGGTGCACCGGTCACGTGCAGAAAACCGGGCACGGATGGCCGAGCTTTCGTGCGCAACGCTGGAACGGCAGGCAACGCTGGGACGGTACATGCTGGAGATGCGGCACAACATGAACAATGCGCTGACCTCTGTGCTGGGGAATTCCGACTTGTTGTTGTTGGAGCCGGGAAGCTTGTCGGCGCAGACGCGGGCCCAGATTGAGACGATCCGCAACATGACGCTGCGCATTCACGAAATCATGCAGCGGTTTTCGTCACTGGAAAAGGAAATGAATGTAGTAGCGCAGCAGGCAGTGCAGGATTCCTGCAAGTCGTATGCTGCGACGCCGGGCAATTGAAACAGGAAAGATAAAGATAATGACAGTTCGACCTCCCCAAGCAAATCGCCGGTCAGGTAGCCAGGCGCAAATTCGTTCGCCCTACGGGGAAGGATTGCATGCATAGACTGATTGCGGGCGTCACCATTCTCGAGCACGAACTCTCTGAACTGCGCCTGCTGGTGGAGCGCCAGATCGGTGTTCTGCTGGACTGTCCGAACAGCGCGCTTGCCGAGCACGTGGCCGAATATCTGGAAAAACACGAATTGGAGTCGGCGGCGGCGCTGCTTGACCGGCTGCGCGGAGCGGATCTGGATCCGGCCATGCTGGCTGAGTTTCTCGATGGCGTGCTCAATGTAAAGACCGGCTTCTTCCGGCATCCCGGGGCGATGAATGCTCTGGCGCGGCATGTGATGCCGCAACTTTATTCGCGCAAGGCAGACGATGGGGCGTGCACGCTGCGCATTTGGAGTGCAGGTTGCGCCACCGGCGAAGAGGCTTACTCGATCGCAATGGCATTGTGTGAGGCCATGCCCAATGGGTCCGTAAACGGATCGAGCAACGGGAATGGCAATAAGGAATCGAAGGCAGCGAACAAGACTGGCGGAATATCAGACGCTTCGGCACCTGTGCAGAATGGAAAAGAATGGGCGATTCACATTGTAGGTAGCGATTTGCTGCGGTCTTCGATTGACGTGGCCGAGCGCGGGCTGTATCCGCAATCGGCGCTGACTGGCCTGCCGCCCGCGATGATTCGTGCGTGCTTTTCAAAGATAGGGAATGCCAACGGGAATGGCTCGGCCGAGGGATCACAGAACGGCAATGGTAATGGGAATGGAGCAAACGGCAACGGGCATCTGTTGGTGAAGCCGCGTCTGCGTAGCCTAGTGACGTTCAACACCATGAACCTGACCAAGCCGGTCTATATCGGACGCTTCGATTGCATCTTCTGCATGGACGTTTTGCCTCAGCTTTCCCGCGCGCAGCGGATCGCGCTGATGGAACGGTTGCATCTTTATCTGGAGCCGGGGGGATATCTCTTCCTCAGCCAGACTGAGAAGCTTTGCACTCCGAACCTGAACTTCCGGCAGGAAACCTACGACGGCTATACGATCCATCGGAAACCAATGGCGGCCAGCGCAGCCTACGGACGGTAACGAACTCACCACAGGGGACACAGAGGAAGCCCTCCCCGCGATGTCTTGTGGCTCACGCGAACAAAAACTCTTTCGTTCGCAACTCCTTGATTTGATCCCTCAGCTTTGCTGCTTTTTCGAATTCGAAGCGCTTGGCGGCTTCGCGCATGTCGCTTTCGAGCTTTCCTATGTAGATATCGACTTCCTCCTGCGACTTGAATTCCGGGATACCCTCGGCTTCTCCTCCGGTTAGATCTGCATAGTCTGCGGCGACGATTGCCGCAAGCGTCATGTCGAGCGGGCGGATGATCGATTCCGGCGTAATGCCGTGTTCTTCGTTATAGGCCGTCTGGATGGCGCGACGGCGATTGGTTTCGTCCATAGCGCGCTTCATGGAGTCGGTTTGGCGGTCGGCGTAAAGAATGGCGCGTCCGTTCAGATGGCGTGCACAGCGGCCGATGGTCTGGATAAGCGATCCACTGGAGCGAAGAAAGCCCTCTTTGTCGGCGTCGAGGATCGCGACCAGCGAGACTTCCGGCAGGTCGAGTCCCTCACGCAGAAGATTGATGCCGATTAATACGTCGAACTCGCCTTTGCGGAGATCGCGCAGAATCTTGACCCGCTCCAGTGTTTCGATTTCCGAATGCATGTAGCGACACTTCACGCCCACTTCCGCGTAGTACTCGGCGAGGTCTTCGGACATGCGCTTGGTGAGTGTTGTGACCAGAACGCGTTCGCCCTTGTCGACGCGCGCACGGATCTCGTGCAGCAAGTCATCAATCTGGCCTTTCACAGGACGCACTTCAACCGGCGGGTCAATCAAACCAGTTGGACGAATGATCTGCTCAACAACCACGCCTGCGGACTTCGTTAGCTCATAAGGGCCGGGTGTTGCCGAGACATACACGAGCTGATTGGTGCGGTGTTCGAACTCCTCGAAGGTCAGCGGACGGTTGTCGAGCGCAGAGGGCATGCGGAATCCATATTCGACCAGCACTTCTTTGCGTGAGCGGTCTCCGGCATACATGCCGCGCAGTTGCGGGACGGTCTGGTGCGATTCGTCGATGAACATCAGGAAATCGCGCGGGAAATAATCCAGCAGCGTCGGCGGAGGCTCGCCGGGAAGGCGTCCGGTAAAGTGGCGGGAATAGTTCTCGATGCCGTGGCAATATCCCATCGCCTTGATCATTTCCAGATCGAACATGGTGCGCTGATGAATGCGCTGCGATTCAACAAGTCTTCCCTGCTTTTCGAGTTCGATCTCCCACCACGCTAATTCTTTCCTGATTGAGTCGACAGCTGACGCACGGGTTTCTTCTTTCATGACATAGTGCGTTTTCGGATAGATCGGCAAACGCATGTACTTTTGCTTGACGGTGCCGAAGAGCGGATCGATCTGCGAGAGGACTTCAATCTGATCTCCCCACATCTCGATGCGATAGGCCATGTCGTCGTAGGTGGGATAAACCTCAATGACATCACCCCGAACCCGGAAAGTTCCGCGGCGGAACTCGCCGTTGGTGCGCTCGTAAAGGATGTCGACCAGCTTGCGGGTGATGTCTTCGCGCTTGATCTTCTGCCCTTTTTCGACGAAGAGCATCATGCCGTAATAGGCTTCGGGGGAGCCGAGACCGTAGATGCAGCTTACTGAGGCGACGATCAGCGCGTCGCGACGTTCGAAGAGCGAGCGGGTCGCTGAGAGCCGGAGCTTGTCGAGCTCGTCGTTGATGGTGGCTTCTTTCTCGATGTAGAGATCGGCGGCCGGAACGTACGCTTCGGGCTGATAGTAGTCGTAATAGGAGACGAAATATTCAACGGCATTGTGCGGAAAGAAGCTCTTGAATTCGTGATAGAGCTGGGCAGCCAGCGTCTTGTTGTGAGCCATGACAAGCGTCGGGCGGTTGATGGCCTCAATTACTTTCGCCATAGTGAATGTCTTGCCCGATCCGGTAACGCCTAACAAGACCTGGTGTTGCTCGCGGTCGAAAATACCGCCGGTGAGTGCCTGAATCGCCGAGGCTTGGTCGCCTTGCGGCTTGTAACTGGAAACGAGTTTGAAATCCATCGAAAACAGCCCTCAGCTATCGGCCTTGAGCTAACACCTTTTCGTCCGCATGCTCCACAAGAACGAATTTTGCCGGTAGAGAATCTTTCTATTATAAACCGGAGGAAACGCAGGCCAGGAGCGATTTGGCTAGAGCGATACGGGCTTGAGTACATTCAGGCTCAAACCGTATGGGTGGTGCTAGGCTAGGGTGGACCAGGAGGAAGCAGTTCGCTGCGTCTATGGAGTCGGGGATTAGTGGGATCATTGGCCTGTTGCTGGGCAGCGTTATGGCTTGGCTGGCGCTGCGTTCGCGAACGGCGTCGCTGCAGGCACATTTATCGTTGCGAGAGAAGGAAGTATCAGCCGTAAAGGCTGATCTGACGCGGCTTTTGGAGGATCAGCGCGCGCTCGTGGAGAGCCGCGCGAGGTTGGAATCGGCACTGGAATCGGAACGAAAAACCAGCGCCGAAAAGCTCGAGCTTCTGACCAAGACTAGCGATCATGCGGCCGAGAACCTGCAGAATGCCTTCAAAGCGCTGGCGGCAGATGCACTGAAAAGCAATAATTCCTCGTTCTTGCAAATCGCGCAGGAGACACTCAAGCGCTTTCAGACCGAGGCCAAAGGGGATTTGGAAGCGAAGCAGAAAGCAGTGGCGGATCTGGTAGCTCCGGTGCGCGAGTCTCTCAGCAAGGTGGACGCACAGATCCAGCAGATGGAAAAAGAGCGGATGGATGCGTACGGAGGATTGCGGCAGCAGGTCGAGTCTCTGATCACGAGCCAGAAGGAATTGCAGTCGGAAACGGGAAACCTGGTGCGCGCATTACGTACTCCGAACGTCCGCGGGCGTTGGGGAGAGATTCAGTTACGACGCGTGGTCGAGATTGCGGGGATGCTGTCCTATTGCGATTTTGCCGAGCAGGAAACAATTACGAGCGAGAGCGGGCGGCTACGTCCGGATCTGGTGGTGAAGCTGCCGGGTGGGAAGCGCGTGGTGGTCGACGCGAAAACTCCGCTGCAGGCTTTTCTGGACGCATTTGAAACGACTGATGAAGAAGCGAGGCGAGCGTGCCTGGCGAACCACGCAAGGCAGGTCCGCGACCACATCAATACGCTCGCCGGAAAGAAATACTGGGAGCAGTTTGAGTCGACACCCGAATTCGTAGTGATGTTTCTGCCGGGTGAGACTTTCTTCAGCGCTGCTCTGGAGCAGGATACAGGGCTGATCGAGCACGGAGTTTTGAATAAGGTAATCCCTGCGTCTCCAACAACTTTGATTGCATTGCTGAAAGCAATTAATTATGGCTGGAATCAGGAAAAACTGGCGCGTAACGCGCAAGCAATCAGCGTTCTGGGCAAAGAACTCCATGAGCGCCTACGCATACTCGCGGGGCACATCACGAGCGTGGGGACAAACCTAGACCGCGCAGTCGATGCCTATAACCAGGCCGTTGGATCCTTGGAAAGCCGCGTATTGGTGTCGGCGCGTAAGTTCGCCGAATTAGGCGCGTCCGTTGCAGAGAACATTCCTGAGTTGGAGCCGATCGAGACCACGTCTCGAGCTCTTTCGTTTGAGTGGGACGACGAACCGCTGGAAGTCCCTAAGCGGGATGATCGGAAAGCTGGGTAGGGTACGATCGTCTCAGCATCGAGACGAATGTTTTTCGGTTGAGGCTATTTCAAGACGTCGATACCGAGCCATTGCAACGCTTCATTGCGATCGTGAAAAACCTTGACCTGTTCGCGTCCTTTAGCGATACGAGAATAGGTCTCCATGATTCGTGCCAGCCCCAGGATTACGGGGCTCTTTGCCACGAAGGCGCGCCGGGACTTGGGAGAGAAGATGGTTTGGGCGGCGACCGTCTTGGCCTCTACCATCGAGATATCGATGGCCGTCACCGCGGTGCCATCCACCAGTTGATTGAAGTCCGGGCTAAAGTCAGAATCCTTGGCAATCTGTCGCCGATGGTCCAATATCTCGGCACAAGTGACACGATCCCATCCTTGACTGATTACGAGTTGCTGCTCTTTCTTGATTACATATTGGCAAGGCATGATTCGAGTCTTTCGGTTGGGCGTCAAGCGCGCTCAAAGCCCGAGATGCAAATTGATTTTTTTCACGCGGATGCGGCGGCGGCCTTCGGTTGCGAGGAAACCAGCCACTCGAGTTTTGAGAAAGGAAGGTAGACGCCAGGCGCATCCATGTTGGCCATGGCGTTACCCGTGAGCTCACGCAGCGCACCGACCATTTCGCTGCTCAGCAAGCAAAAGCCTGTTTCATCGATTGCTGTGATTGTTCCGGAGAAAGCACGGGTGAACAACGAGACCTTAACAATCACGGTCTTGTTCACCAAGTTCTCTTTAAAGGTTGGACGGCTCGGCTGCGACACGGTTTCTCCGCGTACTAAAGATAGATTGCGCGCGTCGCCGTAGGTTGGACAAGGTCTGTTCGGTTCTCGCAGTGACTGGGGTAACAGTAGCTCCGTGGACAACGTCTTGCGCACCAAGGAGCCATAGACCGTGGGACGTCAGGCATCGGGTCCAATTGTCTGGATCGCGACTGCTTTGCGGAAACTCACTTCAAGCTGCATAATGTGGGACCCCGAGTCTTGGCTCAGCGCCGAGCCCGGAACCCCATCGGCCAGGAGACAGGAATGCCGCCACGTCAAGCTCTCTGCTCTGCTCCCACAGGATGCCCTACCACAGTTTGTTTCGCCCTGATATCTACGGTTCTATTTCTTGCCAGCGCGTCTCCGATTGCGCAGTCCCAGACCTACAAGGTGATTCATGACTTCACGAACACGGGCAGTGATGGGGCCACTCCATATGGAGGGCCAGTCCTGGACCGATTGGGAAATCTTTATGGCACGACCTACCTTGGCGGAACCTACGGCAATGGAAGCGTGTACAGGCTTTCACCCCACAACTCCTCTTGGACGTATACGTCGTTGTACAGCTTTAAGGGCGTGCCAGACGGGTCTGGACCGGCTTTCGGCTCCCTCGCCATAGGAGAGGACCGCGCTCTGTTTGGAACCACCGAGGGCGGTGGATATTTTGGCACCACCTTTGTCGTCTGCGCCTGCCCGGGGAGGGAGGCGGTGGTCCACAGTTTCGGCATGGGAACGGATGGCGCGCAACCGATTGGCGGAGTGGTACTTGATTCGTTAGGAAATTTCTATGGCACCACCAGCCTGGGAGGTGCTTATGGGAACGGTACAGTCTTTGAAGAGAAGCGTTCCGGGCTGAAATGGACCGAGAGCGTGATTTACAGCTTCACGGGAGGAAGTGATCCCATCAATCCAGCCGCTGGCGTAACCCTGGACGCACAAGGCAATCTTTACGGTACCGCGTCTCTTGGCGGCGCTTACGGTAATGGCGCAGTCTACAAATTGTCGCGGTCCAGTTCCGGTTGGACGGAAACCGTCCTCTACAACTTCCAGGGCCAGAGTGACGGCCAGAATCCAGTTGGCGGCGTGGTCATCGACAAAACTGGCAATCTGTACGGCACCACCTTTGATGGCGGGATCAATGGCGGGGGCACCGTGTACGAGTTATCGCCTTCCAATGGGACTTGGGCCTTTACTGTCCTCTACAGCTTCACCGGCGGATATGGAGGCCCGTATAACAAACTTACGCTCGACGGAAAGGGAAATATTTACGGGTTCACCAATGGCGAGGGGGCATATGGCCTCGGTTCGGTGTTCAAGCTGACACCGGCAAACGGCGGCTGGACCTATACGGACCTATATGATTTCGTCGGTGGCACCGAGGGCGGCCAACCTTACGGCAGCGTGGCTGTCGATGACAGTGGAAATGTGTTTGGTACGGCCGTTGTAGGTGGAAAGTATAACCAGGGTGTCGTTTTTGAGATCACGCCGTGAAATCGTGAAATAAGGTTATGCGGTGCCGCCGAACTCTGCCTAAGAACTAGCGTCATCCCACCTGACGAAATCCGAGGAGAACTGGCCTCCAGTTTTTCCTATCCATGCCTTTGTGTTTTGGAACCGCATCCAAAGAATCAGTTCCTGATCGCTAACTTCAACAAATGTAAAGAAAAATAGATATTAAATCCCACAGAAACATCTGAAAAGACGTAGGTCGCGTTCGAAAACGCATCTATAATTCTGGAAGTGGTATTTGGGCATGGACTTAGCAGCGTCCGAAAGGGACCTATGGTGGCAGCGAAGTTGCTGATTGATGATCGGGGGCAGATGCCGTCCACCCCCACCCTACCCACATTGGGGCCGGGGGCGACGCCCAAATCCATGAATCGGGAAAGCCAAGCGCGGTTCGTAGCGGTCCTTTTGTTCCTTCTGACCGTCGCAGCCGTGGTGTTCGCAGGGTTCAATTTCACGAAAGAAGGCCAATCGGCCGTACCCGATGACGGGGTCTGGTGGGTAGAGCACACTGGCCATCTCGTGGCCGACCGGGTCGATAGTCATGGACAAGGCGCCCAAGCGGGAATCAAGCCAAACGACGAATTGGTTGCGGTTAATGGGCAGGAGATTAAGAGCACACCGGGCCTGGAGAGGCAACTGTACGCGACCGGGCCGTGGCACAAGGCAACCTATTCCCTTCTGCGGCAATCGGTGCCACTCGACTCTACGGTCTTGCTGGTCCCGGCTGACAGGTCGCTGAATAATTGGCTGCGGCTGATTGCGCTGATTTATCTCGGAATTGGCCTTTACGTCCTGTTGCGACGCTGGACAGCGCCAGGCTCGACCCATTTCTATATCTTCTGCCTGGTCTCGTTTGTTGCGTACTCGTTTAAATACACGGGTAAGCTGAACGATTTCGATTGGACGATCTACTGGAGCAATATTGTTGCGTGGGTATTGCAGCCGGCACTATTCCTGCACTTTGTTCTGACGTTTCCCGAGAAGCGGCAAACCATTCGGCAGCGTCCCTGGCTGCTGGCACTGGCATACTTGCCCGGTGCTCTGCTTCTAGGTCGGCACATCATCGCCTTGCGGCTGGCCCAGGCCAGTGGGCAGCTTCGCTGGGATATGGATCGGCAGGAGATCGCATATGGGGCGACGCTATTCCTGATTGCCGCTGGCGCTCTCGCGTACTCCTACCGCCGGGCGACCACTACGATCCTGCGTCAGCAGCTGAAGTGGGTCACGCGTGGAACGATTTTGGCGGTAGTTCCCTACACGCTGTTTTATGTTGTGCCTTACATGATGGGAGCTTTGCCAGGGGTGGGCATGAAGCTCTCGGTTTTGTCTCTGGGCCTGCTGCCACTCACGTTCGGCTATGCCATCTTCCGCTACCGCCTGATGGACGTGGACCTGATCTTCAAGCGCGGCGTGGTTTATACGCTAGCGGCAGGGACTGTCGTGGGGCTTTATTTTGGGCTGGTCGCAGGTGTGGCGACGCTGGTTCACTCGCGGCAGCCGGGCACGGGCCCGTTGGGATTGATCCTCGCGGTGGTGGTGACGGCACTGTTGTTCGATCCGGTTCGCAAGTGGATTCAGGATCGCGTCGACCATCTGTTCTATCGCACTGTGTATGACTACCGCCGCACGCTTGTGGAATTTGGCCGCGAGCTCAGCTCCGAGATGGACCTGGCGGCGATGCTCTCATCGGTCGTGGACCGGCTTTCGAGAACGCTCGCCGTGGACCGAGTCGCGATCTTTCTGCGCGCCAGCGAGGAATCGGAGCAGTTTGTTCTGGCGAAGTCTGTTGGCGTGAGCGTGGCGGGGAAACTGGACCTTTCATTTCTGAGCACGCCAAGACCGGGACTTGCTGGACATCTCTTCTTCGAAAACACCCACCAGGTTCTCCGGGAAACGTTGGCATCGCAGGAAACGATCGCCAAGTTGGACCTGAACTATTACATCCCGTGTCGCGCCCAGCAAAATACTGTGGCAGTCGTTGGCCTCGGAAAGACCGATAAGGGCGACTATCTCTCCAGTGAGGATGTTGAACTGCTCGAGACTCTGGGCGGATATCTTGGGATCGCCATCCAGAACGGCCGACTGTACGCGTCGCTGCAGCAGAAAGTGGCTGAATACGAGCGGCTGAAGGACTTCAACGAGAATATCGTCGAATCGATCAATGTGGGCATCATGGCGCTCGATATGGAAGATCGCATCGAGAGCTGGAACGCGCAAATGGAAGTCATGTATGCGCTGCCGCGCTGGCAGGTCCTGACTCAGGAAGTGAAGAACATCTTCCCTTCGGAATTTGTCGAAGAGTTCAATCGCATACGGCAGAACGGCGGCATCAACAATCTGTACAAGTTCCGCCTGGCAACTCCGGCGGGTGAGACGCGCACGGTGAATGTGGCGATTGCCCCTCTTGTGACCCGGAAATTCCAGGTCATTGGGCGGCTGGTGATCATGGACGACATCACCGACCGTGTGGATCTGGAAAATCAGCTTTCGCAAGCTGACAAGCTGACCTCTATCGGACTGTTGGCCGCGGGTGTGGCGCACGAGGTCAACACGCCTCTAGCGGTTATCTCTTCGTACACGCAGATGCTGGCAAAGCAACTGCAAGGCGATCCGCAGAAGTCGGGACTGCTCGATAAGATCACCCGGCAGACCTTCCGCGCATCAGAGATAGTGAATAATCTGCTGAATTTCTCGAGGACGAGCGGGACGGAGTTCGCCGATATCGACATCAACAAAGTCATCACCGACACGCTGGCGCTGCTCGAACATCA
>Ga0209168_10000776_pt1 | contig 28286 bp, 27 predicted proteins | sample Coa_R1_FD_187156 | JGI IMG/M metagenome (GOLD analysis project Ga0209168, IMG submission 187156) | Surface soil microbial communities from Centralia Pennsylvania, which are recovering from an underground coalmine fire - Coalmine... | ecosystem: Environmental > Terrestrial > Soil > Unclassified ...
CTGGATCAACCGTATTGGTAGGGGAGAACTGCCAAACACGGGGGGATTCGTGGTGGCATTGCTGCCGCATCCCGCGACGTTTACGACTGTAACGTTCAGGCTCCCATCGGCGTTTATGTCATTTACGAAAACCTGCAAGAAGCCCACGATCGTGACCGGAGCGGTGTTGGTGCTAATAGTGAGTGGTAATGTCCCGTCATAGATGGGAAGCGACATGATCGAGTTGCTGCTCGTGACGGGCGTATCGGCCGCGACCCTGAGCGGATTGGCAGTTCCCGTCAGCACGACGAAGGGATAGGGATCAGTGCGGAGATTATCCTGCCCGGTGAGCGGAAGTGACGCACTGCCCGTGAGGGAACAGGCCACTCCCATTGCGCTGTCACCCGCAGGTCCGCCGGGGTTCTCGCTCAGGTCCACCAAATTGGGATTCCCAAGACTCGACATTTGTTGGCCGCATTGATAGACCGTGGTCTGGTCGCACCCGGCAACGGCCGATCCATAGTCAGTGCCAGGAGCGCACGATGGCACCGCTGAAAAAGCCGAGGCAGTTTGTGGCACAGCGCCTGGCACATACTCAAGGTTCGGAGGCGGGGGCGGTCCGCCTCCGATATAGGGCCCGCCACTGGTCACGTTGACTTTAAGTGGGTTGTCAGGTGGGCTGCCTGGTGTGCCCACAAGGCAGGTTGTGGTCGTCGGGCCACAATCGGCAAATAAGGTAAACTTTTCTCCGATCACCCCAGTGAGCCCAGATCCGTCCGTTGAGATTCCCGCATTTTGAATCTGTCCATTCGTTAGAGAAACGATCGGATTGCCTGGGTTTCCAGGATCGAGGTTCGGCACAATCCAAGGTTTTACACACCGCGGCTCGACCGGAGTGACATCAGCACCGGGTGCAATCCCGTTTACATTGGATGCGGAGGGATTAAATGCCTCGGCCGTTGCTGAGGCGCTGATGTTACTTCCGGCGATACCCCAAATGCGGGAGAAGAAACTGGGGATGCTGGTTGGGACGATCTGCACGATTATCAAGGGGTTCACGGCGAATGCAGCAGTTAGCCCTGAGCAATCGGGTTTCGTGGAGGAACCATCCGAGTAATTCACGGTGACCCTTACAGAATTGCCGCCCACCGAATTTTGCGCGGCGGCTGACAGTGCCGCTTGCGTGGCCCAGCTAGTGGTCGAACCGCAGATAGCTCCCCAGTAGCCCGGGTAGGCTAAAGGATTCGCGGTTCCGGTGATGCCCGAGACGGAGATGACGCGGGCGGCCGCCAGCGCTGCAGCATCCGCAGCTCTCTGCGCTTCTTCACGGGCAAGATAAAGTGTTACCAGATCGATCGACATGGCCGCCATGGCAATGATCGCAACCATGGCCAATGCGACCAGGACCATGGTGACACCGTGTTCACGGCTGCGATCCTGACGGCGAAATTTGTTGGCAAGTCTCATCGATCCCAGATCTCAGTTTTCGTTCATGGCAACGGCTTCAGCAGTAATGTTAGGGGGTAGCATGGCGCTGCTGCCCAGAAGACTCACGACCTTTCCAAATCGCCATTGATAGGAATACTGAATGCTCACGCATGTTCCCACCACTTGCACTGCTCCATTTGCCGCCGCCGGTGTGCATGTGAGCGCAGGGGGCGTCGTCACCGGCGTCGCGATGGGGAAGTAATATCCCCGGTTAATCGTCAGGATAATTCCACAGGGAGAACCGGCTGAGGACGAAATGGTTACCTGCCAGGTAAGCGCGTGCCCTGGGACCAACGTTGGTGTTTGCAGTCCGAGCCCGCAATCGTTGATGTTATTGGCGAGCAGATAATTATCGACTATATACAAAGCATCGGACACCGACATGGGTAAGGCCTTCCCCAAATCGGTTGCCGGATCGGCCGCTGCGGCGCGCGCCGCATCGCGAGCAATGTTCGTGAGTTTTTGCTTGAGTGTGAAGGCTCCGCTGAAATCGAAAATGCCGACCACAAACACGACCAGCAGCGGCAGCGTGATTGCGAATTCCGCGAGCTGTGTGCCCCGCTCGGCGCCCCACTCGGAGAGAGCCAGCCGGATCTGAAGCGAAGAATCTGTGGAGGTCATTACTGATTCTCCATTCGCACCCACGCGGAGGCCGTCAGCATAATCTGTTGCTTGTTCAGGGAAGTGAATGGAAGCCAGAATTTGAATGGATACTGGAAGTAAACGGAAATTCCGCAATCTCCTCCGCCTGGGCTGCTGGTCAGTTTCTGGACGGGAAGTTGGACGCACGGGGAGCCTGTCGCCGGGCAGAGCGTCGAGTTAATTCCCGGGCAGAAGGTGAATAGGGGCTGGGAAGGTGTCTGCATCAGCGCTGGATCGAGGTGCGACGCTATCAGGGTAGCGTTCACCGCATTCGAAGCGTTCGTGGCATACGTCGTAGCGCCAGCTCCACATGTTGTACACGTCGGGACCGCCCCGGCACGCGCTCCCTCCTGCGCGGCCCGCGTTATCGCGCCATAGAGACTGAATGCTTGTCCGAACCAGAAAATGCCGAGCAGGACCATGAACATCAATGGCAGAACGGCCGCCGCCTCGGCAATCTCCGCCCCGCGGGTGTCTCTCACAAACAACCGGAGAACTTTCTCTGTGAGATCGAGCATCAGCGCACTCCCCAGGTGTACGCAGCAGTGTAGAGCACCACCGTCGATGCGAGTGCGACTCCGTAGGGAACTTTCAACGCATCGGGATTATCGAGTGAGACACGCGCCTCGGGCAGTCGGAAGGTAACCAAAGAAACCAGAATGTGACCGATATTGCGCACCGTCTGCCGCACGCGCTTTTTGTAAATCACGAGCGCCACTGCCATGACTCCTGCCACAAACACCGATAGGATCAGAAGGTCGATCAGAAGTCCGGCGCCGGTGAACGCTCCAAGAGCGCCGGCCAACTTCCAGTCACCCGCACCCAGGCTGCGCACGAGAACGAAGGGGAGCAACAACCCGAGCCCAACCATCGCGCCCAGCAGCGAAATTTTCAAACCGCCCAAACCTTCAAGAAATGTGTGCAATGCGATGCCTGCGAAGAAAGCCGAAACCGTCAGCCAATTAGGAATTCGCCGGCTGCGCAGGTCCGTCCATCCCGCGATAACGGCAAGCAGCAAGATCCCCGCCAGAATCGGCAGCTTCACGCAAGCCTCAATCCGCTAAGCATCGGCCCGTTCGCTGCGCTACTTCCGCAATGCTGATGAAAAAGATCCATTCTGTATCGGTTCAGCCTGGCTTGTTGAAAAAGAAAACCGAGCTCTGAGGAAACCGCGTTTGCCCCCGCAAAAGCGCCTCTTCCGCGGATTCTCACATAGCCATTGGGTGAAGTCAATGAATGCCGGGGGTGCAAATATCGCTTCCAGTTCAGGGAGTCATCCCGAAACGCCCGCGTTGTTTCCAGCGGGCCGAACGATCTGGCGTGCATCGACATTAGTACACGCGAGATCCCTCGCTTCGCCTGAAAGGCGGCTCCGCTCGGGATGACGCCTTCAAAAACCGTCCTAATCCTACGACGGGTAAAAAAGAAAGCCCGGAACGCGTCCGGGCTCTTGCAAACATCAAGCTTCAATTACCGGTTACCGGTTGAACGCCGGTGCCATGTTGTGCTCGGCCACGATCTTCTTGGCGTTGTCGGCCAGCGCTTTCGCTTGCGGGAGAAGTTCCAGACCCTTAACGACCTCAGGATCCGACTCGGCCCGGACTTTCATACCTTCATCCTGGCCGAAAGCGTCAACAAAAATCTCCGACTTGATATTCGACTTGATCCAGTCGCTATTGTCGAGCAGATCAGCCTGCGTGTAAGGGATGTTGGCTTCATCGAGCGACTTGCGGAAAGACTGCAGCGTCGAATCGTCAACCTCAAAGCTCTTGGTGGGGTGATGATCCACCACGTAGCGCTTCGCGAAGTTGAAGAACGCATAGTGCTGCAGCAGAGTGTCCTGGAAATGATTCGTCTTGACGGGAGGAATGTTGACGTCGGGAGTGATGCCGCCGCCGCCGTATACCGTGCGTCCGCTGTCGGTCAGCTTGACTTCGCGGTTCGCCGTGTTGCTGCTGTCGTTCTCGCTGCGGTTGTAGTAGTAGTCGTAGAGCGAAATGTTGCTGTAATCACGCTGAATCAGTCGGCCGCTGGGTGTGTAGTAGTGGGCCGTCGTCAGCGCCAGTCCGGTATTTTCGGACAGCGGATACACAGTCTGCACCAGGCCCTTGCCGAACGTGACTTCACCGGCAATCAGCCCGCGATCGTGATCCTGAATCGCTCCGGAGACGATCTCAGCCGCCGACGCAGTCAGCCGGTTGACCAGAACTACGATCGGATAATCCTTGCCGCCATTGCCGTGCTGCGCAATGTAACGCTTTTCTGCCGAGGCGCGCCCGTGATGGGAGACGATGAGCTGTCCCTTCTTCAGGAACTTGTCGGCAACGCCCACGCCCTCGCTCAGCAGTCCACCCGGATTGCCCCGAAGATCGAGAATCAATCCCTTCAGATCGCCGAAAGAATCGAGAGACTCGGAGACTTCGTGCTCCGTGGTTTCGTTAAATCCGTTGACGTGCATGTAGCCGATGCCCGGCTTGATCAAGAAGTGCACGTCTACGCTGTAGCGAGGAATCTCATCGCGCACCAGCGTGAACTCCATCGGCTTCTCCACGCCTTCGCGCGAGATGCTGATGTGAACCGTGGTTCCCTTGGGTCCCTTCAGCAAATCGGCCACATCGCCGGTGCTCATGTTCTCGGTGGATTTGCCGTCCACTGCGATAATCACATCGCCGGGGTGAATGCCGGCTTTGTAAGCGGGCGTCCCGGTGAACGGATAAATCACGATCACTTTGTTATTACGCGGCCCTACGGTCATACCGACGCCGTAGTACTTGCCGCGTTGGTCTTCGCGCATCAGCGCGTACGATTTTGGATCGAAGAAATTCGAGTGCGGATCGAGCGCGTGCAGCATGCCCGGAATCGCCCCGTTGTATATGGCTTTGTCGGCGTTTACCGGTTCAGCGTAGTTTTCCTCGACCAGCGCATATACGTCGGTGAATTGCTTGAGGCTGTCCTTGACATCGGAGTCGCCCGTCATGGACGACTGCTGACCGGAACGTTGGGCAAAGAGTATGCCCAGGAATCCGCATGCAAGGAGGAAAAAAACTACGAGGAAGAGCGACCGGCGAGAACTACGTGCCATTTTTGAGATTTCCTTCGTTGAGGGTGCGTCCACCCAGCTACCGCGCTGAATATAAGCAGTATATCACCTGCTTAGACGGATTTAGCAGGGGAGAGTCACCATTGGTAACCGACAAATCACCCTTCCTATGAGATGCAGCGAAACCCCTTTACGTTCCTTCGCGACCAGCGGATTTCGGCTGCTCTCGCACTGCTTTTGCGATCCGGATCATGGCCGCCGCGCTTCGCTCTACATCCTCGTCGGTTGTGGCCCAACTGGAGACGGAGATGCGCATGGCCGTTTGCCCTTGCCACACTGTTCCTCCGCACCAGCAGGTTCCGTCGGCCTGTATTCCAGCGATGACGAGGCGAGTCTCCTCGGGGCTGCCGAACGATACCAAGACCTGGTTGAGGACTACTTCATTCACGATTTCGAACCCCGCCCGAGAGAGTCGGTCCGCGAACAACTTGGCCTGGCGGCAGTTGCGTTCGATCAAGTCCCGGAGTCCTTTTTGCCCCAAGGACCGCAAGGCTGCCCACAACTCGATGCCCCGAGCCCGGCGGGAGGCATCCGGAGTGAACTGCCAAGGCTCCCGGCCAGATCCTTGCGCCAGATAAGCCGCGCTGCCCCAGGAAAGCGCACGCCGGAGAGGTTCTGGGTCGCGTACCACAACCATCCCTGAGTCATAGGGGACGTTCAACCATTTGTGACAATCGATTGCCCACGAGTCGGCCTCTTGCATACCCTCCATTAAAGGCGCATAAAGAGGCGAGACGGCACCCCATAGTCCAAACGCGCCGTCCACATGAACCCAGGCACCCGCCTTCCGAGCACGGGCGCAGATTTCTTTGGCCGGATCGAATGCACCGGTATTGACGTTGCCAGCCTGGATGCAGATCAGGGTATTGCTATCGAGCGCTGGCAGCGCTTCGGCCTGCATCCGGCCTTGGGCGTCGGTGGGAACGGTAATCACCCGAGAGCGCCCCATCCCTAACATGGTGAGGGCGCGCAATACAGAAACGTGGACTTCCTGTCCGACGATTACGCGGATTGGAGGAGCCCCGAACGTGCCGTCCTCTTCCGCGTTCCAGCCCGCCCGTTGCAGAAGCGCCGATCGCGCCGAGGCCAAGCCGGAAAAATTGGCCATGGTCGTGCCGGTGACAAAACCAACGCCGCTGTGCGATGGCAATCCCAGAACACCGAGTATCCAATCCCGAACGATTTCCTCGATCTTTGCCGCCACGGGGGACATCACTTGCATGGCCGCATTCTGATCCCATGCTCCGGCAAGCCAATTCGCCGCAAGCGCAGCGGGCAGGGTACCGCCGATCACGAATCCGAAGTAGCGGCCGCCCGTGGTCGCAACCGTGGCCGGTGACCCTACTTCATCAAGCAATGCCAAAACTTGCTCGGGATCGCACGGGTCGTCAGGGAATGGTCCGCCAAGCTCCTCCAATCGGCCCATCGCCTCCTGGGAAACTGCCACAGATCTATCTGCGATCTGGCTCAAATATCGAGCAGCTCTTCCTGCCGTGTCCGTAAGCAGCGCCTTCATCCAGGCCTCCCGCGCCCGTTTCTTGTCTGACCTCGAAGATCCTAAGCGGCCAACATCATAAGCGTTGCACGGTGATTGAGAAAGTTTGTCACATGCCTGTCTCCGGAGCATTGCCGCCTTTCTTTCCCCCAAGTATGATGATCGGCATGAGCTTTTCTGAGACGATCTTCCTGTTCTTTCTGGCCCTCGTTATCTTTGGGCCCAAGAAATTGCCGGAGATCGCCCGCCAGGTCGGGAAGTACATGAATGAATTCCGGCGGGCTTCCAACGAGTTCAAGGCGCAGATTGAGCAGGAAATTGCACATCTGGATGTCGAGAACCACAAGCAAACAATTCTCCCTCCGAGCCCGCCCGTGCCTGGAGTAACCAGCCGCACCGCGGAAGCTTTCGCAACGGAAGTGGCGTATGCCGAGGCGGCCAAGACTACGGAGGCTGCGGTTCCTTCGGCTCAAGCAACGCTCGCCGCTTCTTCCGAGGAGGCCGCAAAAACCCCAGAGAGTGAGTCGGCTCCAGTTGCTACTGAGGCTGTTCACCCGGCGGATGATGTGACACCTCCTGCCTCCCAGGAATCGCATGCCTGAGCTTGCTGCCGCGCCCCACAGCGGCGAAGACGAAAAGGAATCCATGCCAACGATGGGCTTTCTCGATCACCTCGAGGAGCTGCGCAAGAGAATTGTGTATTCGGCTGTCTCAGTTGCGGTAGGCACCGGTCTCTGCTGGGCTTACCGCGAACGCATCTACGGCGTGATGCAAAAACCGATCATGGATGCGCTCCACTCGCAGGGTCTCCCGGAAAAACTGGTGTACCTGAATCCCATCGACCCGTTCAACCTTTACTTGAAGATTTCCATGCTGGCGGGACTGTTTCTTACCTCGCCTTTTGTGCTCTATCAAGTTTGGATGTTTATTGCTCCCGGACTCTACCGCAACGAAAAAAAGTATGTCCTGCCCTTCATGGTCTCGACGATCACGTTGTTTACGCTGGGCGGATACTTTGGGTACCGGGTCGCTTATCCACGGGCTTTGGACTTCTTCGTGGTCCGATTCAACGGCCAGTTCCAGCCAATGATCACCATCAACGAATATACGCAGCTCTTTCTGAGCATCGTTGCTGGCCTGGGACTGATCTTTGAAATGCCGATTCTGGTTTTCTTTCTTGCGTTTTTGGGGATCATGACGCCGTCGTTCATGATCAAGAATTTCCGCTATGCGATTCTTGTGATGTTTATTTTGGCGGCAATCGTTACCCCGACACCGGACGTTGTGAACATGTGCATTTTCGCCGCTCCGATGATTGGGCTATATGCCTTGAGCATCGGTGTAGCGTGGCTTGTGCATCCAACGCAACGCGCCGCCCGCCGGGAAAAAGAAGCCAAATGAGCCGTATAGGAGCTCTGTCGAAAGTCCTGCTGGCGAGTGCGTTGGCTCTGCTCGCGTGTGATCGGGACAAGGATGCAGCCCAAAGCCAAGGCGCCTCCTCGCCGGCTGCGGCTACCCAACCATCGATCGAGCCCATCACGTTTCCTGCGGAAAATGGTCCGCTGCCCAAGATCGATGGCGATCGCGCCATGCAGTATGTGAAAGACATTGTCAAATTCGGTCCGCGTCCGCTAAGCAGCGCCAACCACAAAAAGGTTGAAGATTACATCGACAATCACCTCAAGGGGGACCAAGTCGAAGACGACTCCTTCACCGCGAAAACTCCTGTTGGAGACTTTCCAGTTCACAATATCGTGGCAACGTTTCCGGGCACAAAAGACGGCATCATCATCGTCGCCAGTCATTACGATACGAACTATCCGTTGCGCAACACGTCATACGTCGGCGCCAATGACGGAGCTTCGACCAGCGGCCTGTTGCTCGAACTCGCCAATCAACTACGCGGCAAAACCCGCGATGGATACAGCGTCTGGCTGGTCTGGGACGATGCCGAAGAAGCCATGGTCCCTGACACGCAAATGGAGTTTATGGCAGACAGCCTGTATGGCATTACCCATCTCGCGGAGAAGTGGGAGGCGGATGGGACGCTGAAAAAGGTTAAGGCTTTCATCCTTGCCGACATGATCGGAGATGCGGATCTCGATGTCGATCGGGATCTGAACTCCACGCCCTGGCTGGAGGATGTAGTTGGCGAAGCCGCCAAGCGAGTGGGATATCAGTCTCATTTCTTCGCTCGCACGAACAAAGTTGATGACGATCACTTACCGTTCATGAAGCGCGGCGTTCCGTCCGCTGATCTCATCGACTTCACTTATGGGTACAACAACGTCTTCTGGCACACCCCGCAGGACACCGTGGATAAGCTGAGCGCGAAGAGCCTCGAAATCTCGGGAGATGTCATTCTCGAGACAGTTCGAATTCTGGACAAGATGGAACCGCTGCCGCCGAAGTAATTGTTCTGAACCGCTGTTCTTTGCGCTTTTCCCCAAATTCATTTCTAATGCGTGCAATATGCGAACCGCTAAGGCCCTGTGGTTTGTTTGCATTGCTACCTTTTTTTGTTTTGCCGCCAACCCTCCTGCTGATACCAATGCCGCCAACCAGGTGATTCAGGCTGCCCTGCAACCGTCACCGCTCCAGGAAAACCTTCGCCGCTTGACCGATGAGATCGGGGGCCGGGTTCCGGGAACTCGCGCCATGCAACACGCCATGCAGTGGGGCGTGCAGGCATTTACGGCGGCCGGAGCCGATACCGTGCACACCGAAAGCTTCGAGATTCCATATTCGTGGTCGGAAGGACTCACCGAGATGACTGCCACAACGGCACATCAGGTGAGCTCGACGAGCGTCGGAGGAGGTACGGTGCTCTCACCCTTCCGCGTACGCGCCGTTTCGATCTCTTGGGCGCCCGCTCTCGAACCGGTGAAGCATGTTCCTGTCGTTGATGTGGGAGATGGTACGGACGCCGACTTTCAGAAAGCGGGCGACATCTCCGGCAAAGTGGCTCTCATTCACACGACGGTGCTTAAGACCTGGGCCGACTTGTTTGCCGAGTACGCGAACGCCCCGCCCATTATTGGTCGGGCGGCGAACGCGAAGGTCAAGGCGCTCGCTTTCATGGCGACTCGTGAGCACGACATCCTCTACCGGCACACGAACTCGGGTGCCGGGGAGATCGATCGGCTGCCGATGGTGATCGTGGCTCGCGAAGACGGAGAGCGCATCGCCCGCTTGCTGGCCGCGGGGAATCCGGTGTGGACCGATTTGTCGATTCCCAACCAGATCGGCGGACCAATCAAAACTGCCAACGTTGTCGCCGAACTTCGCGGCAGGGAGAAGCCGGACGAGTTCGTCATATTGGGAGCACACCTCGACTCCTGGGAACTCGGTACTGGAGCGTTGGATAACGGGTGCAACGCTGCATTGGTGATCGATGCGCTTCGGGCGATCAAAGCTTCTGGCGTTAGCCCTCGCCGCACAATCCGCTTCATTCTGTTTTCCGGGGAAGAGGAAGGACTGCTTGGATCCAGAGCCTACGCTCTCACTCACCGTGCAGAACTGGATAAGGCCGCCGGCGTGGTGATCTACGATTCTGGTACGGGAAAGACCACGGGCTTTTCAGTAGGTCGAAAGGATGTAATTCCGATTTCGGAAGTGCTCATCGCTCCTCTCGCGCAATTCGGTGTGAAAGACATGAAGCCGGACATGGAGTGGGGAACCGATCACTTCGATTTCATGCTTGAGGGCGTGCCTACCTTTGTCGCCGACCAGGACGAGTCGAATTACCTTGAGAATTATCATGCAGTTTCCGACACGTATGACAAAGTGGATTTCCCACAACTGAAGAAACATGTGGCGGAAGCGGCGACTCTGACCCTGGAACTGGCAAACCTGCCGGAGAAGATCGGTCCGCGTCTCACTCACGACCAGATCGAGCAAACTATGCGCGACACGAACAGTATCGAAATGCTGAAAGCTGACGGCATTTGGGATGACTGGGTCAGCGGGAAGCGGGGAAGACAAAAATGAATTGATGATTGTTGATTTCCGTTGTTGATTGGGAAAGCTCAACCTGTATGCGTCGGTCTTTTATCAACCAATCTTTCATCAACCGATCATTAATCAGCAATCAATAATTCCTAAAAGGCCGCTAGGAATCGCTTGCTCTATTTCTGGATACTGTTCAACGTTTTCGCCCTCGCTTTGCTGGTGGTTGACCTTCGCGTCTTCCACCGGCCTGGCCGCGCTGTAGGTTTTCGCGGGGCGCTCGGTTGGAGTGCGATATACGTTGCGATGGCCGCCGCTTTCGCCGCCATCCTCTACTTCTGGCAAGGTCCGCAGCCAACGCTGGAATTCGTCACCGGTTATGTTCTCGAGTTGTCCCTCAGCGTCGACAATCTTTTTATTTTTCTATTAATCTTCAATTATTTCGCGGTGCCTGAAGAACTGCAGCATCGCGTCCTCTTCTGGGGAGTCTTGGGTGCACTCCTCCTGCGCGGGATTTTCATCGGCGCCGGGGTGGAGTTGATCAACCGCTTCCATTGGGTTTTCTACTTTCTTGGAGCTCTGCTGATCTACAGCGGCATCCGGATTTGCCTCAGCGGCGAGCAGAAAATCGATCCCACACGCAATCCCATCGTCAAGGCAGTGCGACGCTGGATTCCGGTGACCTCGAAGTACGTTGGCGGCAAATTTTTTGTACGCAGCGGCACGGACGCGCGTCTCTACGCGACGCCGTTGCTGATCGTACTGCTGGTCATCGAGACGACCGATGTGCTCTTCGCGATCGATTCAATCCCGGCGATCCTGGCGATTACGCTGAACGCGTTTATCGTATACACATCAAATGTCTTCGCCATTCTTGGGCTGCGCTCGATGTATTTTGCGGTATCCGGGCTGATGAAGATCTTCCGATTTCTGCACTACGGTCTGGCCTTGATACTGATTCTGGTCGGGACCAAGATGCTGCTTTCCGATCACGTCCACATCCCGATCCACGTAACGCTGGGAGTGGTGGCCACAGTGTTGCTGATCTCGATCGGATTGTCTCGTGTGTTTCCCTCAAAAACAGCGGTCTCGTGAATTCTCACCCAAGGAACGGCGTTCAATTCTGAAGGAACAGTACTTTATCCCCTCGCACGACCGAGTGTTTCAAAAATTTCTTATTGTCGTGATCGGGACTGTCGAGCCGGTAATGCGCGCCCCGGCTTTCTTCCCGTGCCAAAGCTGAGCGAGCTACGAGTTTCGCCGCCAGGTGCAGGTTCGCTGCCTCGGTTCCTCTGCGCGTTTTCGGCTGATTCAACTTTGGAGACATCTCCTCCAAAGCATTCAGTGCCTTTTGCATTCCGCTACGCATTCGTACAATGCCGACTTCGCGCCACATCAAATCCTGAATCTGTCCGACCAATTCCTCCACGCCCACCTCGACAGGGCCGTTGGAGTAAGCGGCCTTGGGTTCAACGGGCGGACGCGGCGAAATACTTTCTGTATCCCGCATCGCCTTTCCCGCCCGAGCCCCGTAGACGAGACTCTCGAGCAGGGAATTGCCCGACATGCGGTTCGCCCCATGAACGCCTGTGGAAGCTACCTCGCCGGCCGCGTATAGACGGGCGACATTTGTGCGACCATCGAGGCCGGTTCGCACGCCACCCACGCTGTAGTGCGCCGCCGGACGCACTGGAAGTAAATCCTCCGTGATGTCGAGGTTGTACGCCATACACACCTCGTATATCCGAGGAAAGCGCTTCCGTATCTTAGGGCCACTCAGGTGAGTAAGATCGAGATATACGAATGGATCCTTGGCGCGGCTGACTTCCATTTCGTGGACTATGGCCCTTGAAACGAGATCCTGTGGGGCGCGCTCCGCCAACGGATGATACTTGCCCATGAAGCGATCGAGTTCAACGTTGCGCAGGTACGCACCTTCCTCTCGCAGACCCTCGGCGAGCAGGAATCGCGGCACCTTCTTCATGTGCAGAGCGGTCGGACAAAACTGAACGAATTCCAAGTCACTGACTTCCGCACCTGCGCGAAATGCCATTGCCAGGCCGTCCGCGGTCGAGGACTGGGGATTTGTGGTGTTCCGGTAAATCTGGCCGAGCCCTCCAGTCGCAAGCAGCACTGCGGAACAGGCGACTTCATGTGCCATGCCTTTCTCGTCTAGAAGAGAAAGGCCCGTGATCTTCTGGGAGTCCGCCCCCAGGTCCGTGGCAAATGTTCGCTGGGCAATTGAAATGTTTTTGAACGACTGAGCCTTGTCGAACAGTACTCGCAGCATTTGCTTTGCCGTTGACCCGCCCTGGGAATGCAGCACGCGTACACGGGTATGCGCATTTTCAAGATCAAATGTCAGCTTGGTGGGTGTCTGTTTGCCCCATGCAATCAACTCCTCGATGCGCTCGGCGCCTTCCTCAATCAGGATCTTCACCGCCTGAGGATTGCATAGTCCGTCTCCTGCATCGAGAGTGTCCTGAAAGTGCAGGCTGACATCATCCTCGTCACTCAACCATTCTGCTTCGCCCTGCGCGTCTCCTTTCTTGAGATCGGGGAGGTCATTTTTTGAGACAACCAGCACACGCCCGGCTTCAGCCAGTTCGATGGCTGCGCGGAGCCCAGCAATGCTGGCCCCGACCACCACGAAATCGACTTCCGCCGACAGACCCTTCATAGAACGGGGGAAATACTACCACCGCCGGGAAACAAGCGTTTCCGGGAATGCATACGCTATTATGAGAGCGCGATGCCGCAAGCGACCATTCATGTGCTTCCACGGCCCTACCAGGCTTGGATCGAAAACGGGCTGCTCACGCGCGCCGGGTCCATCCTAGCCGACCTGCTGCCGCAAGCCAGCCGTATTTTTGTTATTACCGTCGCCCCTGTCCGCAGGCGATGGGGCACGAAGTTTCTGGCGTCCCTGAAGTCCAGCGGTTTTACGCCCGAAGTGATCGCAATGCCCGACGGCGAGCCCTCGAAGCGTCTGGCGACAGTAGAAGCCATGGCAGAGAGGTTGGCACGGCTCGGAGCAGATCGCAAGGCCGTGATCATCGCGTTCGGCGGTGGAGTTTGCGGGGACATGGCCGGCCTGCTCGCCTCCCTTTACATGCGAGGCGTCGAGCTGGTACAGGTTCCCACCACAGTTCTCGCGCAGGTTGACGCCTCCGTTGGAGGTAAGACTGGCGTCAATCTGGTTGCCGGCAAGAACCTGATTGGGACTTTTTATCATCCGCGTGTAGTCCTGATCGATCCGAACGTTTTGAAGACTCTTCCCGACCGCGAATTTCGTGCCGGGCTCTATGAAGCGCTGAAGTGCGGCATCATCGGGAATGTTGAGTTGTTCATTCGATTCGAGCAAAATCGTGCCCGGATTCTGAAACGTGATCCGGTGGAACTGGAGTGGCTGATCGCACAATCAGTGAAGCTGAAGGCCGAAGTTGTATCGGCGGACGAACACGAGGGCGGCCTCCGACGCGTCCTGAACCTGGGACACACCATCGGCCACGCGCTGGAAGCCGAGACCAAGTACCGGGCCTTGCTGCACGGGGAAGCGGTCGCTTGGGGCATGGTCGCTGCTACAAACATTGCCTTGAGCGTGAATCGAACCGACAGCGTCACTGCAGGCCGCATTACCGATTCGATATTGAGCCTGGGACGGCTGCCCGAAGTGAACGTCAGCGCGCGGAAGATTCTGGCTAGGCTGCAGTCCGACAAGAAAACGCAGAACGGCGTGGTGCACTTCATCCTGCCGCGAGAGATTGGAAAAGTCGAAGTGGCTAGCGATGTACCCGAGAGCGCCGTCCTGGATTCCGTAGAAGAGATTCGGCGTCTGTCTCGCGGCGGTTGGGTTTGGGGAAAATAGAGAGGTTCATATGCAAGAAACTGCAGAACAATACATCGCACGTATTTTGGGTTACGTGCAGGGCCAGGATGCGATCAAGGTGCAAAAGACTACAGCCGGAAGGCTGAAGAAAGCGATCTCCGGGCTGACAGCGGCCCAACTGAAATGGCGTCCACAGCCGGCCAAGTGGTCAATCGCAGAAATTCTCGCGCATCTGACTGATGCTGAGATCGTGGCCAGCTGGCGCATGCGTTCGGTCATCGGCGAAAATGGCGTCACCATTCAACCCTTTGATCAGGATGCATGGGCTTCGGTATTTGAATATCAGGGTCGCGATGCCCGGCGATCCTTGGAGGTCTTTCGCACATTGCGCGAGAACAATCTTGCGATGCTGAACGAGATTCCGAAGGAAACCTGGGACAACTACGGCATGCACCTCGAGCGCGGGAAAGAAAGTATCGCGCACCTGGCGCGCATGTTCGCCGGACATGATACGAACCATGTCTTGCAGGTCGAAGGCATCGTCAAAGAACTGAAGTCAAAGTCCAGGTCAAAGTCGAAGACCAAGACGAAGAAGCGTGGCTAGCCGGCAGCCCAGTATCGGGCACGAAAATAAGGGTCCAGTCGTCGGCGCGGCGCCGGAAGGTGCTCGCGATCAGGATTCTGCCGCACGCGCGGTACGCGAGATGTTTACCTCCATCGCGCCCCGCTATGACCTGCTAAACCATGTCCTGTCTCTGAATGTGGATCGCCTGTGGTGGCGTCGCACGGCACGCACGTTCCGCCATGTTCTCGTTCGTCCCCAGGCGTGTGTGCTCGATCTATGCTGTGGCACCGGCGATATGACTTTCGCGCTGCGTCGCCGGGCAGGGAAGAGTTCGGCGCGGATCGCCGGCGTCGATTTTTCTCATGCAATGCTTCAAAGAGCATCTACAAAATCAACGAAAGTAAAGCGTCTAGTGCCAAGGTGGATTGAGGCCGATGCCCTTACTCTGCCGTTCCCATCCCAGCACTTCGATCTCGTCACTTCTGCGTTCGGCTTTCGAAATCTGGCTGACTATGATCGAGGATTGCGGGAAGTTGTTCGTGTGCTGCGTCCCGGAGGCGAATGCGGCATTCTCGATTTTTCCGAGCCGAAAGGAATAATGGGGGCGCTTTACCGCGTGTATTTCAAGCAGGTCCTGCCTCGCGTGGGAACGATGATTTCCGGGGTTCGCGGACCCTACGCATATCTGCCGGCGTCAGTCCAAAGATTCCCCGAACCTGAAGAGATGTTGCAGAGAATGAAAGCTGCTGGATTCGCAGAAGCCAGCTGGACGCCCTACACATTCGGAATTGCCGGACTCTATCGCGGAAAGAAATCGGCTTAGTCGCTCGCTGCTTTCATGCTATCCGGCATCGCGTAAAAGCCTGCTGAGAGCATCGATGTCCGCCGCGCTCGTGTCTCCTACAACGAAATAACGCAACCCGTTCTTCGACCACGTCTCGAAGGTAAACGACAACAGCGATAGCGGATCAGACGCCCAGCTTGCCGCGTCAGCTCCGCGATCCTGCACGATGAACACAGAAATCTCATGCTTGCGGATGCGGTAGATCAGTTGTGCCCCTGGCGTCTGCTGCAGATACGTAACCCTGCCACCCACCAGGGAGAAATCCGAACCCGCCAGTTCGGGAAGGTTGAAGGTGAAGGGAAGCTTTCCTTCAAACCATGGCTTCACGGTGTGTCGGTCGGTAGAAACTACGTCTACAGGCGTTGCGCTCGCCAGAGTCGCTACGTGAAGGTCCGCGAGTTCGCTGTAAACGCGATCGCGCTTGGCCTTTTCGCGGCTCACGAGGAAACCCATCGACAGGGAAATGATTAAGACCAACGCGGCAGGCAATGCCACAACTTGCCATCCCCAAAAGCTGCCATGTTTGGATCGTGTACGTACGCTACCCTCGATTTTCTTCCGGAATTCCGCACTCGGTTCGTAATACTTGCCTGCATCGGCCACCGATTGCTTCATCTGCACGCGCTCCAATGCATCGGCTGCGCACGGGGCGCACCCGCGCAGGTGGGTAGCGAGTTCCTTCTCCTGTGCCGCTGGCAGTTCCCCGTCAACGTAGGCATCGAGTTTTTCGGAGAACGATTCACACGCCATGGGAACCTCCTTTCACGCCCTCGATCAATTTGGAACGCAGCGCTTTACGCGCGCGATGAACGCGCGACATCACCGTGCCGATCGGTATCGCCAGAACCTGGGCGATTTCGTCATAAGCCATATCCTCGACGTCACAGAGCAGAAGAATCTCTCGAAAGGACACAGGCAATTCCTGCAATGCCTCGCGGACAACCTTGCGGTCGGCCTTACCGATGAGGGTGGCTTCCGGCGATGGATCGACAGATGCGATGGAATCGACTTCCACATCCTCTTGACCCGCAAACTTGAGTCCTGTCCGTGATGTGAGAAACGTGTTTCGCAAAATCCGGAAGATCCATGCCCGAAAGTTCGTGCCTGCCTGGAATCCAGCAAATCCACGCAGCGCCTTCGCGTAGGTTTCCTGCACCAGATCCTCCGCCTCGCTTCGATCCTGCGTGAGCCAGTGCGCAAAGTTGTAGAGCTGGTCGAATAGAGGCAGAGACAGCTCTTCGAACCTCGCGTCGGGCATGTATTCGGGCACCTTCAAAGAATAACTGCAGCAGGTAGTCTTTTATTCCCGCTGTCGCGAAAAATATTTTTCAAGGCCATGCGGGAGCATTCCCCGCCATCGCTCGTTTTTCCCATAGCAGATGTTTTTCGCGATGGAGTCTAGCAGTCGGTGCTCTACATCAGGCATCTGCTGCAGAAGGGAAGCCTCGGAGAACCGGCAGTGTGGTGTGGGGAAGGTTCCACGCGCTAATTTGTCGAGGGCTTGAAACTGTCGGCAAACGCGTCGGTGATCGTATAACGCATCACGTGCTCGTACTCCGGACCTAAAAAGCGCCGGAGGCGGTCGGTGTTCATGATGTACTCCCCGGTCATATACGGCATAGCTTCAGGTGGGATCGCCGAGATCTTCTGCTTCCATAAAAACGAAAGCACTTGTCGCATCGCCCATTTGCCCGGAACGCGCACGAGTTTTGCGTGCGCCATCTCGATGCATCGGGCGAAGGTCAGCGGCTCGCCGCGTCCTGCAACGTTGAGTATGGTCAATCGCTGCGTTTCCGGTTCGCGTTGCAGGATATGGCGAATCAGCCGAGCCATGTCGTCGACGTGAATGAACTGAATTTTGTTGTCGAGGTATTTTTGTCCGCGCGGCAGCATGCACGGCAGGCGCTTGCCTTCGGCGCGCATTTTTTCGGCGCGTGGGCCTTTGCCATTCGGCGTTCCGCGGAAGGCACCCATCAGATAGTTCTGCACGCTCGCGCCAGCGAAAATATGAGGCCGCAAAATATAGACGCTGCATCCGCGGAGTGCCGTACAGCGCTGCTGCACTACTTCATCCGATTCCTTTTTGTGGATTGCGTAGGGCAGGGTATGTGCCGCCAAGGCAGTATCTTCTGTCGCTGGCGCAGGCAAGTCGGGGCCGTAGGCGGAGACGCTGCTGGGGAAGATGAACTGTTTGATTCCGCCGTCTTCGGCTGTGCGGTTGACTTCAGTGACGGCCTCCATGACGCGCGCGGTGCCCGCCACATTGATCTGCCACATGCGATCAACGTCGAGAACGCCAGTGCGCACCGGATCAATGACGAAGGCCAGATGCACGACTGCAAAGGGATGGATGTCCCGCAGTAGCTCGTAAAGCTTCCGGGTAGACGATTCCTGCCCTAGATCCAAACTCTCAAATTGCAGCTCGGAATCGGTCTGGGGTGGACTGATGTCCACCCCAATCACCGAAAAACTTCCCAGCAACGGCAGCAATCTGGATCCGAGATTTCCCGAAACACCAGTCACGACCACTACGGGCTTGGCCATCAGTCTTTTTGCGGCGGAGCAGCTTGGGCCGGAGCTTGCGCCGGAGGCGGACCCTGCTGCTGGCCTGTTGGACCGGCCGGAGGCATTCCCGGACGCGGACGCGGCATCCGCGGCGGGGGCATCGGACCTACTCCGCCAGGGCCAAAGTATGCTTCGTTTGTCTCCACTTTGAACGAGTTATTTACCTTCTCCATCTTTTCGCGCATGCGATCGTTCTGCATCTTGCCGTGAATCTCGTTCTTGGCCTGATCGAGCGTCATCTCGGTCTTGCTATTCATTTTGTAGATATAGTGACCGCCCGAATCGCTGATGACTTCAGAGACCTGCCCGGGTTTCAAATCGAAAATCGCCGCATGCGCCGGCGGTAACCCTGTCCGCCGTACGTTGGGCAGATTGACTGTGGGGGATTCGATCTTCATCCCGGCCGCGTCGAATGCCTCTTTCTGCAACTTGGCCATATCCTCCCCAGCAGCAGCCCGGGTGTGCAGGTCACTGGCAAGTTTTGTCATTGCCTGTTCGGCTTCGTCAGATTTTGCCTTATCGGCAGCCTCTTTGGCTTTCTTCTGCTCGTCCGTGAGTTTCTCGTCCTTTTCGTCGTCCTCTTTCGCCTCGGCCTCGACTTGCTTAGTGCGCGGGACGAAAATCCGGTCTACGTTGTATTGCTCAAACATCTCCGGATGCTCTTTGTAGTACTGCTCAATCTCTTCCGGCTTGATGTCCTCGGCTTGTTTTTGGATCTTGCGCTGCAGTTCATTCGTGAGAACTTGCATCTTCACGAACTTCACGGTCTCGTCGTACTGCGGAGTCTTGTCGAGCCCTTCTTTCTTGGCTTCGGTCGACATGGCGATCACACGGGGTAATACGCCTGCCAGTTGCTTTTTCTGTTGAGCAGTGGGATTCGGGGCCAGAGCGCTGACCAGTTTCTCGAACTCAGCTTTAGTAATGACGGTTTTGCAGTCGCCGGAAGCGGCCTTCGCATCGCCAGTCTTTGCTCCGTCAGTGGCGGGTTTTGCAGCAGTGCCTTTCGCCGCAGCCGCCTTGGATTGCGCCGGACACACGCCCTCGATCGTTAACACAGCCGCGCTTGCCGGCACCGATGCCGAGGTGTCCGCAGGTGCCGTCGGAGCCTGCCCAGGCTGCGCCGGCGGTGGCGCGCTCGGAGCCGCTTGTCCCCAAGCCAGCGTCCCCAACAAAACACACAGCAGCCAACTCTTACGCATAACGCTTATCCTCCAGGATTGGTCCACCAGAAAGGTGAAATTGCCAAGCAGGAAATCCTAGCACATCCAAGACTGAATCATTGAGTCACTCGGTCATTTTGTGCCGGCCTATCTTGATCTTTTTTGTGCCGGATCAGCTTGACCTCTCAGCCTTATTCCTATATGCCGTAATTCTGAGTGCAGCCTCTTTTCAGGCGAACGGGATGCGGAACTGCCCTGTCTTAGTGAGATCCCTCGGTCCGCTGGTAAATTCGCGGTCCGTCGGTATGCCCGTATATTTCGATCGTTTTGAGCTTTCTGCCTCGACCAGCGATAATTCCTGCATGTCGGGCAGCCCGGCCATTTCCCCCTCGGACTCAATCCGCGCTGAGAAGCGTGCGGCCGCGGGAAATTCCGTTGTGGCCGCAATTGTGATCACCGGTCTCAAGATTGCAGTTGGGTTCACCACGGGCAGCTTGGGCATTCTCTCGGAGGCAGCGCATTCCGGACTGGATTTAATCGCTTCGCTCCTGACATTCTTTTCCGTTGGAGTCTCAGACAAGCCCGCCGACGCCGATCACCAGTATGGTCACGGTAAAGTTGAAAACTTCTCGGCCTTTGTCGAGACAGCCCTTCTGCTGATCACCTGCGCATGGATCATCTACGAAGCTGGCCTGCGCCTTTTCTTTCGCCACATCGAGATTGAACCCTCGCCCGCGGCATTTGGCGTGATGCTTTTTTCCATGGCTGTGGACTGGTGGCGTTCTCGCGCTCTCGGACGAATCGCGACCAAGTACGACAGTCAAGCGCTCGAGGCTGATGCGCTCCACTTTTCCACGGACATCTGGTCGGCCGGTGTTGTCGTGGTCGGACTGTTCCTGGTTCTTCTTGGCCGCAATTATCGTCTCGATTGGCTCCGTGACGCTGACCCGATTGCCGCGCTTTTTGTGGCTGGAGTTGTAGTTTCGGTCAGCTGGCGCCTCGCCCGCCGTACGGTTGACGCCTTGCTCGATGCGGCTCCCCCCGGTGTTCGATCGCAGATTTACGATGCGGTCTTGCGCGTCCCAGGAGTCATCGAAGTGGACCGCGTCCGCATCCGTCGCGCCGGAAATCGCTACTTCGCCGATCTCGCTGTCGGCCTCGCCCGCACCGTTACGTTTCAGCGCTCCGGTCAACTGGCCACCGCAGTCACCGAGTCCGTGCGTCGTATCTTGCCTGACGCCGACGTGACCGTTCAGCCTTTGCCGCGTGCGCAACGCTCCGAAAACATTTTTGATCGCATTCGTGCTGTCGCCACGCATAAAAATCTCAATGTTCACGACATCAGCGTGCAGGATCTTGCCGGCCACCTTCACGTCGAGCAGCACATCGAACTCGACGAGCGCATGACCCTCAAGCAAGCCCACGATCAGGTCACAGAGCTCGAAGCCGATATGCGACGAGATGTCCCGGAGATTGCCGACATCCTGACTCACATCGAGAGCGAACCCGCCACAATTGAAACGCCGGAGGAACTTGTCGGTGATGCCGAACTGGAACATCGACTGCGGACCGTCGCTGCGCAGTTTCCCGAGATTCTCGATGTGCACGAATTTATTTTTAAGCGTGTTCGGGGACGGCTCTATCTTTCGTGCCATTGCACCCTGTCTGACTCACTCACGCTCGCGCGTGTGCACGACATCCAGACAGAGTTAGAGATTCGTTTCAAACAGGACGCGCCAGAACTTTTCCGCGTCCTGATTCATCCCGAACCCAGCACCGATAACCGGAGATAAATGAAACTTGTGACATTCGTCACAGACGGGTATGCCAATATTGTTGATTGTTGATCTTTGATTGTTGATTGGAGATAACGTGGAACACCAGGCAGAAGCTCTCAAAGATCGCACCAAGCAATTTGCTTTGCGAATCATTCGGGTTATACGTTCTTTACCATCTGGGCCAGAATCGAAAATCATAGGCCATCAGTTGCTTCGATCCGGAATGTCAGTTGCGGCAAATTACCGGGCAGTCTGCAGGGCGCGTTCGAAGGCGGAGTTTCTTGCAAACTGTCCATTGTCATCGAAGAGGCAGACGAATCAGCATTTTGGCTGGAACTTCTGGCTGATGCAGGTCTTGTGGCCGCGGCAAAGCTGAAAGAACTCCAGTCAGAGGCAAATCAGCTAGTCGCTATTTTTAACGCCTCTCGGGCGACGGCCAAAAAAGGTGTTCAATCAGCAATCAACAATCAGCAATCAACAGTTCCTCAAAAGAGAGTGTCATGATCTCAGCAAACGTACTCTGGACTGACAAAGAACGCTACATCGGGGAAGCGACGTCACGCCACGCGATTGTCATGGACACCGCGCCAGAGAAGACTGCCAATTCACCCATGGAATTGGTGTTGATTGCTCTGTGCGGGTGCACGGCATCCGACGTGGTGGGCATTCTGCGTAAGAAGCGCGAGCCCTTCACTAGTCTGGAAGTGAGCGCAGAGGGCGAGCGGGCGCAGGGATATCCTGCTGTTTACACACAAATCAACTTGAGATACCGTGTGGGCGGCAAGGTCTCGCATAAATCCGTGGAAGACGCTGTCAAGCTTTCGAAAGAGAAATACTGCTCGGTTTCGGCCATGTTGGAGAAAACGGCGAAAATTAAATTTGAAATCGAATATTTGGATTCGTAATCGAAAGGACTAGCCGATCTTCGCGGTGTTGGACAGGGCGCTATTACGGGTCCATGATATCTTGAGCGGCGTAGCGGCGAACGAATGTTGCTTCTGGCGAAGCCGTGGGTCACAATCGTAGCCAAGGAAGTCCGGGAAGGGCGTAAGAATCCGGGCTATCCACAGACGAAATGAATCGAACGCTACTCTGGTGCCGCACATGCAAGTTCTGCTTTTCACCCAACCCGGATGTTTCTCCTGCGAACTGATGCGGATCTACCTTGAGGCGCACGAACTCGCTTTCGAAGAGCGCGACATCAGCACTGACCCCGAAGCCCGCCGCACCATGACCGAAACCTACGACAGCAACGAGACCCCAACGCTCGTGATCGACGGCGAACCGATCATCGGATTCGATCCTGCACTTCTTGACCAGTTGCTCGATTCGGCCCCATCATCAGGTTCGGTACCGGAAAACTGAACTCTTCAACGTCCAATCAAGGGCACCCCTTTCGCGGATATTTCTTCATCGCGTCGGCCGCCTTCCTTTGGGGAGTGTCTGCGGCCATGGGCCGCGCCGTCTTCACCGGCAAGCTACGGCTCGCGGGAGAGGCGCTGCATCCGATCGAACCTCTGATCCTTTCGCAGACTCGAACGTCGTTCTCGCTGCTGGTTCTGCTTCCGGCGCTCGTCTTTGCTCGTAAGGACGGGCGCGGATGGCAGCGCATCCAGATGCCCACTCAGGATCTCATTCAGTGCCTCGTGCTCGGCATGTTGGGAGTGGCCGCGTCGAACTATTTCTATTACGTCGCTATCCAGAAGACGAGTGTGGCCATCGCGATTATCCTGCAGTACACGGCGCCGGTTTGGGTGTTGCTCTACGTGGTTGCGCGCGGACAGCAAAAGCTCTCGCTCCAGAAGGTCGCTGCCGTGCTGGTCGCACTTGCTGGAATTGCGCTCACGATTGGGATCGTGGGCGCGAAATCGGGATCTCCGCTCCATCTCGATTCCTACGGCCTGATCGCAGCCATGCTGGCTTCGTTTTCCTTCGCCTTCTACAACGTTGGTGGTCACAACATCCTCGCCCGTTATGACCGTTGGCGCGTCCTGACCTGGACGCTAGCCTCCGCTTCCTTCTTCTGGCTCTTCGTCAATCCGCCATGGAAGATCGTTGCGGCCCACTACACGCTCGCCCAGTGGGCGTTCCTCTTCGTTTTCTCGATGATCTCGGTGCTGGGATCGTTCTCTCTCTACTTCCTCGGCCTGCAGCATCTCGAACCCACGCGAGCCATCATCGCTAGTTGTCTTGAACCGGTCTTCTCGATCCTGCTTGCGGCCGCGTTGCTCGGTGAAGTCGTTCGGCCGATTCAGACATTGGGGATTGCCCTGGTGCTATCAGCGATTGTGATTGTGCAGTTGCCGGGCCGCGGAGCGGGAGATCGGCAGGCAATAGTGGTCGATCCGATGGAATGAAAGATCAAGGCTAGCTCATCCCACGTGCCGTAATCCTTCGACAATGTTGCCGCGTGACGCTCGATGCGATGGAATCGCCGACGATTGGAGCGACCAAGGGATTTCTACTCCACGCCGACGGCCCTCAAAGCGATTCTTCCTCTTCCTGCACTCTGCCTTTGAAGTAGTCGTGGTCTGCCTTGATGCGGCTGACCACGGCGCGCCGGATTTCCTCGAGATTGTAACGAGGGAAGACCAGAATTTCGGGCGCGTGCAGATATCTCCAGGACTTCTCGTGCAGCAGCTTCGTCAAACCTTGCGGAGTAGCCACGAAGTAGGACTGCCACCAGGCATGCCCCGATTCCGGATCGTAGAGTTCTATGTTTAGCTCGTCGGCGAAAGTCTCCGGATCATCCGGGCCGGGAATAGCGTCGGCTTTCTTGAAGTAGAACTTACGAATCCTCAGATTTCCGAGTTCGGGGTCATAGGGCAACGATGTCGCGACTTGTTCTGCCGACGGAGGCCATACTTTTGGCGTCGAGCGCGGCAGCAACTCTTCAGCATCCGGGGTTGGCAAATCGGCCGGCAGATCTCCAGCGCGTCCGCCTAGTCGAGAAGTCCATCGTCCGAGCACCAGCAAGCCGCTCCCGACAGCCACAAATAGCAGCAACTTGAGAGCGTCATGGGAAAGAGCCGGAATTGCGGCGAGCATAGGCCGGATTGTACCCGGTCTTGCCGGAGCGCCGCTGCGTTACACCGTCTCGATCGTCACCTTTTGAAGAACCACGTCCTTGCTGGGACGATCGTTTCGCCCGCGCGGCAATTTAGTAATTTTCTCGACGATATCCTGGCCCTCGACTACTTCGCCGAAGATGGTGTGCTTGCCGGTGAGCCAACTGGTTGGCACGACCGTGATGAAGAACTGCGAACCGTTCGTATTTGGACCAGCATTGGCCATCGCAAGTTTGCCCGGCCTGTCGAAGCGGTGCGGCGATCCCTTGGTCTCGTCTTCAAACTGATATCCCGGGCCCCCCATGCCAGTGCCTTGTGGATCTCCGCCCTGGACCATGAAATCGGGAATCACGCGATGGAAGATCGTTCCGTCATAGAGTCGGTCCTTGGATTTTTTTCGTGTGGAAGGATGCGTCCACTCACGCTTGCCCTCGGCGAGTTCGACAAAGTTGGCGACCGTCTTAGGTGCATCTTTGTCAAAAAGACGGCAGACGATGTTTCCTTCGGTGGTTTCAAACGTGGCGTACATTCCAGGCTGACGAGTCATAGGATCCTTTCGAAAATGGGTTCGCAAAAACGTATGGCGGCTGCCGCAAGAGCGTCTCACTCTCACGTTGCCGAGGTGCGATGATTACTGTTTTGGTGTTGCCGGCGCTGACTGGGTTGCTGCCGACGGTTTCTTCGCCGTCGTTGTTGCAGGCTTCGCCGTGCCTCCGGCTTTGTGAATTGTGATGTGATTGATCTTGATCGGCCGATAAGGACGGTCATTCGAGTCGCGGTTCATCGCCGCGATTTGCTTCACCAGTGCCACCGACGCCTCGTCGCATTGTCCGAAGATGGTGTAGTTGCCATTCAGCATCGAGGCCTGTTGTCCGGTAAACGGTACTTCGGTGATGAAAAACTGCGAGGCGTTGGTGCCGGGTCCGGCGTTCGCGTAAGCCAAACGTCCGGCCTTATCGAACTTGAGGTCGGGCGACGTTTCATTCTTGAAGACCTTCACCGGATCAGGCCCTGACCCAGTGCCTGCGGGATCTCCGCCCTGGATCATGAATTCCGGAATCACGCGATGAAAGATGGTTCCGTCATACAGAGGCACGCCATGTTTCGTTACGCCGCTGGGTGTTTTCCAATCCTTGGTGCCGGTCGCGAGACCGATAAAGTTGGCCACCCCGATCGGGGCCTTGCTGGGAAAGAGTGTGCAGGTCATCTTGCCGGCAGTCGTATCGATGATCGCGGTGGGCTCGGATGTGGCCGACGCAGCCGTGCTCGACTTCGCTGTGCCGGCCTGTGAGCCCGCTGTTTGAGCCCAAACCGATGCAGAAATCAGAATCATTCCGAACGTTACAAGTGCTTTACGCATAGTTGCTCCTTAAAGCATGCGTGGGATTTTTGGATGAGTCGCAACGTTGCATTGTACGCCAGCCAGACTATTTCGAGCCCGCCTGCATCTCGCGACTGACCTGTTCGACCTGACGAAACACGCGCATCAGATTTCCGCCCAGAATCTTCTTGATGTCATTCGCGCTATAGCCGCAATCGAGAAGCGCTTGCGTGATCTTGGGCAGGTCTGCGGCAGAGTCAATGCCCTGCGGAGTCTGGCCACTGACTCCATCGAAGTCAGAGCCCAGCCCGACGTGGTCAATTCCGGCGACTTTCGCGATGTGATCGATGTGGTCGATCAACGATTTGAGTGGAGGGCGAGGAATCTTGGCCATCGACTCGCGTTCAATGCGGTCGATTTCGAGCGAATTTGGGGGTTTCCCCTCGGCCTTCATCTGATCCATATAGCTCTGCTTGGCCGCAGCCACGTCCTTCGCCTGCGCCTCGGCGGCCTTGCGAAAGTTTTCGTCGTCGAAGCCGTTGAAGAAATTAACCTGGACCACGCCACCATTCTGGGCAACGGCCTGCAGCATTTCGTCGGTCATGTTCCGGGGAGCGTTGACGAGAGCCCGGGCCGAGGAATGCGACGCAATCACCGGTGCCTTGGTTGTGGCGATCGTGTCCCAGAACGTTTTGTCCGCCACGTGTGAGATATCGACCATCATTCCCAACCGATTCATCTCCAGCACGACCTGCTTTCCAAAATCGGTGAGCCCGTTGTGATGTTGCACCTTCGGGTCATCGATGTCGCCCGAAGAATCAGCCCATTCATTCGTGTTCGACCACGAGAGCGTCATATAACGCACGCCGAGGCGATAGTAGTCGCGGAGCAGGTGCATATCGTTCTCGATCGAGTGTCCGCCCTCGATGCCCATGCACGCGGCGAGCTTGTGTTCGCGATGCGCCCGTTCTATATCTGCTGGAGAAAAGGCCATCATCATACGGTCGGGATGATGCGCCGCCTGCTCGTAGACAGAATCGATTAAGTCGAAGGTGCGACGGGCGAAATGTCCCTGATTCACCTCTGGATCGACCCATATGGAAAAGAATTCCGCCCCAAGATTTCCACGCCGGGCCTTGTCGAGGCTGATGTGGCCGATGTCATTAGGATCCGTGGAACCGATGTCGAAGCCCTCGTCGAGAAACCGTTGCGGCGTATCGGCGTGCGTATCGACCACGATCGCGGAGTCTTGAATGGCACGCGCCTTCGCGCTGATTTGCGGATCGCTTACGGAAGAGGAGGTCTGGCTCGTTTGAGCCGCAGCCAGCGAGCACGCCAGCGCGGCGATAAGAAGGGATCGAATTCTCATAGTTGGGGGCCCGATAGGATCCGGGGCAAGGCTGTGATTGTACAGGCTCTGCTTCTGTGGAACAAAACACGAGACGTTCACCAAAGGGGGCGCGAGCTTCTACGGCCTTATGGATTTTTCAACGCAGAACTGCAAGTGCTTGCTGCAGGCAGCTTGTAATCGGTTGATCGGTATCAATCACTGTCTTGGGATGTAGTATGGCTTCGAATCGCGCCTTCACTTCGAGATAAAGCTGGAAGTTACGATCGCCCGCTGGATGGCTCCCGCCGTCCGCATCCGCTTCCAACCTGCGCCGCACTGTTTCTTCGGAGCAGACGCATTCCAGAATTCGCCACGGTTGGTGGAGGGAAGTCGCCACAGCGAGGACATTCTCGATCTGATATCGGCGAGAAAACGGACGGCCGTCCAAGAAAACGATTTTCGCTGGATCCCGCGACAGCAGATATCCGGCAGTTTCCAGCATGAGCTGCAAGCAGAAGTCATCTTGTCGCGCAGAGTACTCGACCTCTTCAGGTTTGAAGAGCGAGTGTCGAAACTCATCCTTGCTCAGGACGCGTCCGTTCATCTGCTGGGCCAATTCCCGCGCAAGCGTGCTCTTGCCTGTACCGGGCAGCCCAGCCATCAAAATGATCATAAGAGGGAATCGTAAAGGAAGTACGAGGAACGAGGCTACAGAAGAACGGTGTCCTACTTTGTGCCGCTGCCCAAAGCAACTTCCGTGGAGGGCATTGCCGGTTTTTCCTCGTCGGGGCGCTCGATGGGGATAATTTTCTGCGTTTCACGCCAATCGGAATAGAGTCCGCTGACCATGATATGAAAACACCAGTGCCGGCGTTCCTCTTCCGGTTCCACGAGTCCGAGCGACTTCATATAGAACAGGTAGTGCTCCATCCAGCGAATCTGATCCTTGCTCATACCGCGACGCTGTAGATCGACTGTTAGACCCGCCAGGTGGGATGATGCAGTCTCTCCCTCGTACGGGGCGGCATTCCGGTTGTGCCGGCGCAGTTTCCTCTGCACCTTGACGGTGCGCACTGCCGAGTTCAACTGAATCTGCTGGCGGAAACGGTTGTAATAGGCCTGACTCAAGTCATTCACAAAGTCGAGGGTCCATGGACGGCAGAAGCGTCGCGAA
>Ga0209168_10000777_pt1 | contig 28283 bp, 26 predicted proteins | sample Coa_R1_FD_187156 | JGI IMG/M metagenome (GOLD analysis project Ga0209168, IMG submission 187156) | Surface soil microbial communities from Centralia Pennsylvania, which are recovering from an underground coalmine fire - Coalmine... | ecosystem: Environmental > Terrestrial > Soil > Unclassified ...
TGAAGCGGCATGAGAAGAAAAGAACACTCATTCTAGGGGGTGCGAAGAAAAGGGGTCAACAACCGTAAGTGACACTCGCCCGGCTCTTTGCATTTAGACGGGGCCTCGCTCGTTTCGGCTTCTATATCGGGTAAACCCTGTATGGCGAATTCGGGCCCTGAACTGACAGAATGGCGGGCCACGAAGGAAGAACGAGCGCTTGCATTCCCCGACCATCCTTTGCGTCGATGACGACTTGAACACGTTGAAGTTACGGAAACTTTTATTGGAGGGCGAGGGGTACTCGGTCCTGACCGCCGCCTCGGGGTCAGAAGCTTTGCGCGTGGTGACTGACGAACACCGCATCGACATGGTTCTTCTCGACTACCTAATGCCGGGAATGAACGGCGACGAACTCGCCGCCAGGTTGCGGCAAATGCGTCCGAAAATGCCCCTCATTGCCGTCTCGGCGGTTGGGCAATTGCCAGACACTCTAATCGAACTGGTCGACAGCCACCTGCAAAAGGGACAAGACCCCGGCGTTCTACTTTCCCGGGTTTCAGATGTGCTCGCGCGGGTTGGGGAGAGAGATGGCCGATAACACTAGCTCCACGCGGAAAACTGTGCTGTGCGTTGAGGATGAAGAGTCCCAACTGAGGCTGCGCCAACTGCTCTTCGAGTCGGAAGGATATGTTGTGCTGGCGGCACGGTCCGGACCGGCGGCTTTAGAGCAATTCCGGACGAATCACGTCGATGCTGTCGTAATGGATTACTGGCTCTCGGGGCAGAACGGGACGGCAGTGGCCGAAGAAATGAAGCATTCGCACCCCATGGTTCCGATCGTCATGATATCGGGTTTCTCTTCCCTGCCGGGCGAGGGTGCGGTGGTGGATTCGTGGCTTCGCAAAGCCGATATTGAGCCTGAAGACCTTGTAAAGGAAGTGAAACGGCTGATTGATCTTCGCAGCACGCGGCAAAGTGCCACTTCTTAAATGAAAACGCCGAGCGTCGCAGGCTGTTTAACAACAGGGCCTTTCAAAGCAGGCGCCTTCCTTTCGTGGAGACGCATGCTGATGATCACCTTTCTCTCGCTGGCAGTTGCCTACGCTCACGCCGAAACCGAGGAACCCGATCCGACCTCGCGCAATCCTGCGAAGCAATTGACCCTCGAGCAACTCTCGAATGTAGAGGTAACGAGCGTTTCCAAGGAACCAGAACAGGTCTGGAAAACGCCGGCGGCGATTTACGTCATTACCCACGACCAAATTGAACACTCTGGAGTGACGAATATTCCCGATGCACTCCGTCTAGCTCCGGGAGTTGAAGTCGCCCAGGTTGATAGCCATCAGTGGTCGGTGGGAATTCGCGGCTTCGGGAGCAACTTAACGCGAAACGTTCTGGTGCTGATCGACGGTAGAACGGTGTATACGACATTGCTAGCCGGCACTTACTGGGAAGTGCAGAATGTCATGCTCGAGGACGTTGACCGGATCGAGGTGATTCGGGGGCCGGGGGGGACGATCTGGGGACCGAACGCGGTCAACGGGGTAATCAACATTATCACCAAGAGCACCAAAGATACGCGGGGCGAATATGTCAGCGCGGGTGGCGGGAGCGTCGATCAAGGGTTCTTCAACGTGCGCTATGGCGGCGGCAACGGTGACACTTTCGACTATCGCGTGTATGCGCTGGGTTTTGACCGCGGGCCGGAATACCACTTCGATGGCAACAGGTTCGACGCCTGGCGGTCAGCACAGATCGGATTTCGGACGGACTGGATCCAGAGCAGCCGAGACAGCTTCACGGTTGAGGGCGATCTGTACGATGAAGGCGCGGGATACCTAGCGAACGCGTCGACGTACAACCCGCCTGCCAATCTGATCCTTCAAGGCACCGCGCCGCTTTCCGGCGGAAATCTCTTAGCGCGTTGGCACAGAACACAGGACGAGGGAAAAGACTTCCAGCTTCAGGTTTTCTATGACCGCACGAACCGGAGCCAGCCGAACTTCATCGATATCCGCAATACGTACGATATCGATTTTGTTGACCGCTTCCGGTTGGCCTTCCATCAGCAGATTTCGTGGGGCCTAGGGGCGCGGGCCAGCCACGGCGATAACCCAGTTGTGGTCCGAAGCCTCACCTTCACTCCCCAGACAAGAACCGATGAGCTGTATACGGGATTTATCGAAGATGATATTGGACTGGTGCCCGACCGGCTGGTTTTATCGTTGGGCACGAAGCTGCTGAAGACCAACTTCACAGATCTCCAAGCGCAGCCAACAGCGCGCCTGCTGTGGACGCCGACCTCGAAGCAAACTCTTTGGGCGGCCTACACGCGTGCGTTGCGAACCGCTTCGGACGCAGAACGTAATTTTTCTTTAGCCAGCTTTCTAGGTCCTGGACCGGGCGGAATACCGCTTTTCGCACGATTTAATCCGAATCCCAACTTCAAGTCCGAAGAGCTGAACGGTTTCGAACTGGGCTATCGTCAGTTGTTGGTGCGGAAGGTCTATGTGGATGTTGCGAGCTTCTACAATCATTACGGAAATCTGTTCAGTGAGGACCTCAGCGGCCCGATATTTCTCGAGACCAATCCTCCGCCAACGCATCTTCTCCTGCCCGCGGATTTCGGAAATGGTCTGCGGGGGACGACGGAGGGGATCGAGATCGCTCCGGAGTGGCAGCCGGTTTCATTCTGGAGCTTGCGCGGCACGTATTCGTTCCTGGAGATGCATATCAAAAGGCAGCCAGTCTCGCTCGACATTGGGACCGCGTCATTCGTGCAAGGATCGAGCCCCCAGCACCAAGTCACGTTGGAATCCAATCTGGATTTTGCGAAACGGTTTAATTTCAATCTCGATTACCGTTACGTAAGCTCGCTTCCGGCGCTTCAAGTCAAGGCATACTCCACGGCCGATGCGCGGCTCGCGTGGCAAGTGCAGCAATTTTTCCAATTGTCTGTCGTGGGCCAGAACCTGTTCCAGCCTCATCACATCGAGTACAGCGGAGTCGATCCCGGGTCGCCAATCGGAATCAAGCGGAGTATCTACGGGCAGATCGCATGGACGAGGTAAACGCCGAACCGGTGTGGAACTCGTGGCAGTTGAGAACAGACCGCCGTCACAGACTGCGGATTACAGCCTTCTTTATTCTGTCCGCACTCCCCTTGCTGAGTTCGGCACAAACTCCGCATCCGACTGAGGGGCAAGTCAAGGCCGCCTACCTTTTTAACTTCGGGAAGTTCGTCACCTGGCAAGCCGATCAAACCGGAACCCGCAATGTCTTTGAGATTTGCATACTGGGCAAAGATCCATTCGGCGCCGTGCTGGACACGACGATCGCCGGCGAGAGCATCGGAGGCCGGAATATCACAGTGGGGAGACTTTCGCGGATGCAGGACGCTTCGCAGTGCAGCGAACTCTACATCAGCCCGTCGGAGGAAAGCCGGCTGGGTGAGGTTCTCGCAGCCACACAGCGGATGGATGTTCTGACGGTAAGCGACATCCCGCATTTTGCCGATCGCGGAGGCATGATTGGGTTGGTGAAGCAGCAGGACAGGATTCGATTTGAGGTTAATCGAAAGGCGGCAGAACAACGTGGCCTGGTGCTCAGTTCTGAGTTGCTGAAGGTTGCCACCAAGGTGATCCCAAACGGTCCGGGTAAATAGCGATGACACCTAGGTTCCCACGCTCGATCTCGACACGGCTGACCATGATGAGCATGCTGGTCAGTGGTGTGGCATTGCTGCTGGCGTGCGCAGGGTTCTTCACCTATGACCAGATCACGTTCCGAGAAAACCTGGTACGCACGCTTTCGGCCCAGGCACAGATCATTGGGTCGAACACCATTTCGGCCATCCTCTTCAACGACCCACAGTCGGCCATGCAGACGCTTTCCGCATTCAAGAATTCGCCGAACGTGCTTGCCGCCGGAATTTCGACGCTTGATGGCCGGCTATTCGCACAATACGCGAAGCCAGGGGAAGCCGCTCTGAGCGTTCCGGCCTTGCCACCGGGTCAAGTCGAAAGCAGCCGTTTCGGGAATACGCGAGTGGTGCTGGTCAGAGAAATTCTGTCGGAGGGCAAACCGATCGGTTACGTTTATTTACGAGCTGATCTTCACGAAATCGATGTGCGGCTCTGGCGCTACGCTGCGATCGCGCTGCTCGTGCTGTTGCTCTCCCTGCTGATTGCGATGTTGATCTCCTCAGGGTTCCGGAAGTCGGTAGCGCAACCCATTGTGCAACTGGCAGCAACCGCCCAAACAGTGTCGCGAGAGCAGGACTATGGCGTCCGAATGGCTCCGATCGGGCAGCACGGCGAGTTGACGGTTCTGATCAATGCCTTCAACGAAATGCTAAGTCAAATTCAACAGCGGGACGATGCCTTGCAGCGCGCCCACGACGAATTAGAGCAGCGCGTTTCCGAGCGGACCAACGAACTGGTGTCGGCAAATCGCGAACTCGAAGCGTTTTCCTATTCGGTATCGCATGACTTGCGTGGCCCGCTCGATACCTTGAACGGCTTCAGTTATGTGCTCTTGAAGCAATATGGCGGGAAATTGGACGATCAGGGAAAGGAACTTATCGAGCACATCCGCTCGAGCGGCCGCCGGATGGCGGACCTGATCGACGATCTGCTGGAGTTGTCACGTCTATCTACCAGCGCGCTTCATCTTGAAAAGGTCGACTTGAGCGAAATTGCGCGCTCGATCATGGAAGACCTGTGCCGTGCTGAGCCCGAACGCAAAGTGGAATTCATTGCGCCAGTGAGGCAAGAAGCATTCGCCGATGCCAGGCTGTTGCGCATTGTCATGGAGAATCTGCTGCGCAATGCATGGAAATACACCTCCAAACATGAGCATGCCAGAATCGAATTCGGGCGAGAGGTCAGGAACGATCGGAACGTGTTTTTCGTCAAAGACGACGGGAGTGGGTTCGACCAGCGTTCCAGCGATCGTTTGTTCCAGCCTTTCCATCGCCTCCATTCCACGCAAGAATTTCCTGGGAGCGGGATTGGTCTAGCAACCGTGAGGCGAATCATTCAGCGGCACAGCGGCGAGGTATGGGCCGAGGGTGCGGTAGAAAGAGGCGCCACGTTTTACTTCACAGTAGGATCACAGCGAAGTGATTCTTCCGGTCGCCCGGTGGTCACGCGAAGCACGTAACGCAACCGCAAGTAATCTGCCTTTTGTAACTTTTCGTAAATCTCATGCGCAACAAGCTCCGACAACTTTTCCGTTCGCCGGGGTTTGTAATCAGTGGGTGAAGAGGTGAGAGCGATGATGAAGAAAATGATTTTCGCAGCACTTGCTTTAGCAGCAGCGTTGATGTTGGCAACTCCAACTCCGGCCCATGCTGGAGTGGTCGTCGGCGTAGGAGTCGGCCCAGTGGTTGGAGTTCGCGTTGGACCAGTTTACGGACCGGCAGTGGTTTATCCGGCACGCGTGTACCCGAGGCCGTATGTATACGTGGCCCCGGCTCCCAGGCCTTATTGGAGACCCTACTGGCATGCGCACCGTTACTATGAGTATCGCGGGTATGGTGCGCGGCCTTATCGGTGGGAACGGTAAGCGGAACCACTGCAGTCGAAAAACCCCTCGGTTGACGAGGGGCTTTTCTTTTGCGTTCAGCGTGTGTTGGCGGGCGGTGGCTGAGAGTGCGGCAAAGCCCGTAAACGTTGTCCCACGAGGAGAACGTAGTGAATCGCTGAAATGATCGTGAAGAAGAAAGTCGCGCGCAGAAAGGTGACCCGGGCAATCCATACCCATCGCACGCGATAGACTTCCCACAACAACACAAAAAACACTGCCGCGACTTGGGCGAAGGTGTTGGCCTTGCCGAAAATGCTGGGGCGAAAGTCGCGCAAGCCTGCAATGGCAAAGAGCACCGTACCGATCATCAAAATGCCGGCGTCGCGGCTGAAGACAAGAACGGTAAATTTCCAGGGAATCTTGTGCAAAATCGAGAGCACAAGAAATACGGCGCTCAGCAACAGCTTGTCAGCGATCGGATCAAGGTATTGGCCGAGAACGGTTTGTTGTTTCAGTGTGCGCGCCAGCAAGCCGTCCAGGCCGTCGCTCATCCCCGCCAAAACAAACAGGATCATTGCGGAGGTGTACCGTCCTTCCACCAGTTTGATCACGATGAACGGGAGAAACATCATCCGCATCATGGTGAGCTGATTGGGGAAGCTGAGAATTTGCGAAAGCTTCACGGACGAGCCTCGCTCTCGAGGGGGCCGATATAAGGCAGCAAAGGCACGTTAGGAATTGTCGCTGGCCGCGGGCAGATATTGCAACTGTGCACCCCGGGGGCGCCGGAAACGCGCCTTGTGACGTAGCTCACAATGGGTTGTGATCATGACTACTTTCGAAGCCCTCGTGCAAGGCTGAAGATTAGGTTGTCCGAATTCCTATGGAAGTTTTTTATATGTCCAATTTGTCCATTGTTTGGCGAAATCCAACTCGAATCAAGATTCGGCGACGCTGGTTACCACAGCCGCAAGGCGCGCCTCGGCGGGTATACGTTGTGCAGGAACTCCTGCGCGAAGACAGCAAGAGTTGGACTAACATTTCGGCGCTAGAACTGAACCACGGGTGCCTTGAAAAGGCCGCGAAGACAGGCACAGCAACGGGTTGGGCCTGGCGAGTGAGATGGTGAGGTTCCAAAGTTAGCTCAGATCCGCTCGCGGAACTGAGTACCCGCTTGATTTGGCAAAATCCCCACTCAAGCCAAAACCGGGCTTGCACGGGGACCCAGGGAAGCTTTGCTTTTCCTCTCCCATCTGCCAAACTGACCCATAGCGCATGGGTCGCATTCACGTTCTTTCCGAGGCCGTTGCCAACAAGATCGCTGCCGGTGAGGTGGTGGAGCGTCCAGCCTCGGTCGTCAAAGAACTCCTGGAAAATTCCCTAGACGCCGGTTCTACGCGCATCAAGGTTCAAGTGGAGGCGGGCGGCAAAAAGCTGATCCAAATCAGCGACAACGGCTGTGGCATGGTGCGCGACGATGCTCTGCTTGCCTTCGAGCGTCATGCGACCTCAAAAATCAAGAATGCCGAAGACCTGCTAAGCGTGGCGACATTGGGGTTCCGCGGAGAGGCTCTGCCATCGATTGGGTCAGTCTCGCGTTTGCGCCTGGAAACGCGGGCGTCCGGCGAGCCTTCTGGGACGATCGTCGAAATCAACGGCGGCAAGATTTTGAAGGTGGAAGAGGCCGGACTGCCGGATGGGACTTCGCTTACGGTCCGCGATCTGTTTTTTAATACTCCGGCAAGAAAAAAATTTCTAAAGTCGGAAGCGACTGAGCTTTCGCATATCGCTTCGCTAGTCACGCACTATGCGCTGGCGCATCCGGACAAACACTTTGAGCTGCACTCGGCAACAAATTCCCTGCTGGTCGCGCCCCCGGTTGCAAGTCACAGTGAGCGGGTGTACCAGGTATTCGGACGGGAGGTACTCGATCAACTGATTTCAATTGCAGCGGTGCAGCCTCTCCAGCACGTCGGTCTGCCACAGCCTCCGCCATGGCGAAGACAGGAAGAAAAGGACGTTGTCCCGTCCGAGCCGGGCGAACTCCGCGTCCACGGCTTCGTTTCGAAGCCCGAAATTCAGAAGCTGAATCGAAACTCGATCTACGTTTTCGTGAATGGGAGGCTGATCCGTGATCGATTGATCCAACACGCCTTGACCGAGGCCTACCGCAACATCATCCCCCCGACGGTGTACCCAGTCGTTCTGTTGTTTCTAGAAATGCCAAGCGGTGAAGTGGATGTGAATGTGCATCCCTCGAAGACCGAGGTGCGCTTTCGACAACAGACGGTCACGCACGATTTTGTCCGCGAGGCAGTACGAGCGGCATTGATGAAGACGCGCCCGGTGCCACAGTTCGCAGTGGAGATCGGCGCGCGGCCTACGGCCAGCCCATCGCTCACCCCAGGAAGCCGGCCATCGAGTGTATGGAACTCGGCCGTTCCACAGGAGTTCAGCCTGCAGGCTCCGGCGGTTCCGCCATCGACAGAGCGTTTTCAGTTTGCTGGTGGAATCAGAGTGGAAGGGAACGCGGCCCTGGCGCTCGCACGAGCGCCAAGTGTTGAGTTTCTAACGAACGACGGCTGCACGCCGCCTCCGGCCGAGGAACCGGAAGCGCCCAGTGAACTCGCGCCTGCCCTAGGCTCGCTACGGCCTCTGGGGCAGATTCGCGAGTCGTTCATTTTGGCGGTGAATCACGAAGGTTTGTGGATCATCGACCAGCACGTCGCGCACGAACGAGTTTTGTTTGAAAAAGTGCTAAAGCAGCGGGCGGCGCAACAAGTGGAAAGCCAGCGTTTGCTGATGCCGCTAGTGATTGAGATTACTCCCGCACAACAAGCAGTTTTCGCGGATATCTCTGATGAGCTCAATCGCAATGGATTCGAGGTCGAGCCATTCGGAACTCGCAGCATTGCAGTGAAGGTCGCACCGGCGGGGGTCGAGGCGGTGCAGGTTGAAAGCATGCTGCACGAACTGCTCGATCAGTTCGTACGAGAGGAACAGGAACTGAACCTCGAGAAGATTCGCACGCGCATCGCGGCTTCTATTGCCTGCCATGCAGCCATCAAAGTGAATATGCCGTTGGAACAGAACAAAATGGAGTGGCTGCTGGCTGAACTGGCGAAAACCGAGTGTCCGATGAGCTGTCCGCACGGGCGACCGGTAGTTCTGCGATACTCGATGAAGGATATCCAGAGGGCGTTCAAGAGAATCTAGAATTGGCGATTGGCAATTGGTTCGATGTGAAATGCTAGCGGCTATGTTTGATCTCGACCAACTCCGGCGACAGAAATGGCACCTGGACGGCCATCCGGTGCGGACACTCGAGGAGGCGCGCGAGTTCATCGAATCCGTCGGTTTCTGCCTGCTGTATCCGCTAAAGACGCCGGCGGTGCTGCCCACATTCATTGGAGCGTGGTCGGGGTCGGGTGAACGATTGCCCACTTGGCAACATGCTTTCGCCGATCCGCGGGCGCGGGAAGCCACGGACTTGATGGTGCGACTCCTACGGGACCATTCAGCGTTCGAGGCCAACCTATTCGGAGAGAACAGCGTGTTCCTGCTGGCGGGGTCGATTTTCCCGTATTTCTACGCGCTAGTGGGCGAACGCAACCCGAAGCAGCCGCCTGTGGCCGGTCCCCGTTCAGAATATTCGCAGTTGGCTTGCGACGCCTACGAAATCGTCCGCCGCGATGGTCCAATCTCCAAGCTCAAATTGCAGGAAAAGGTCGGAGGCAGCATCACTGCCTCAGCTCTCGATCACGCGCTCAACGAACTCTGGTCGAAGTTGCGCATCACGCGAGTGGATTACAAGCAGGGAGAAGGAGCTTATTGGGATGTCTTGTATCGCTGGGCCCCGGATGCGGTGCGCGAAGGGATCGGGTTATCCGTGGCCGAAGCGTTGTCAGCGCTGCTCTCCAAATATCTGGATTGCGCGATCGCAGCGGAGCAGCAGGAACTGGAAACGTTCTTCAGCAATTTTGTATCGCGATCGCGGGTGCGGGAATCTACGAATGCTTTGTTAGCCGCCCGCGAGTTGAGTTTCGTCCACGTCGGCAACCGATCGCTCATTCAGATCACGCCCGCGCGGACCGCACCCACGGGTTCGCCAGCTCCCAGCCCGCAGCGGGTACGAAGCTGACCGAGTGTGCTGAAACGGGACAGTCTCCGGTTTTCGAACAGCATCATCCTCCGTCCTCAAGGCTAAGTCTCTCAAATGTCGGGCAGCAGGCGCACCGAGTCTGTGGAAGACAAGTTGCATGTATACACCCTTCCCATGGTCCAAAAATCAGACAATCGAGTCTTAGTCATCGACGATTCGCCCATTTACCGCCATTTGATCCTTGGCCATCTTCGGGAGTGGGGCTTCGAAGCGATTGTCGCCAGTACCGGGGCCGAAGGCTGGAAGATCCTGCAAAAGCCGACCAGCCCGAACCTGGTTCTGCTGGATTGGGTCATGCCGGAAATGGATGGCGTTGAACTCTGCCAGAAATTACGCAGCCGTCCGTCCACGGAGCCCTACATATATACGATCCTGCTGACCTCGAAGGAAGGGCGCACGGACCTGCTGAAGGCGATGAAGGCGGGCGTGGACGATTATCTGGTCAAGCCATTTGATGAACAGGAACTGAAAGCGCGTCTCCTGGTCGGCAAGCGGATCGTTGACCTGCAGGAGGAGTTGGTTGAGGCGCGGGAGGCGATGCGTCACGCGGCCACATACGACGGGCTCACCGGAATTTTGAATCGGTCGCAAATTATGGATTATCTGCGCCGGGAACTGGACCGCTCCAGCCGTGAGAAGCGGCCGGTCAGCGTGATCATGGCTGACATCGATCATTTCAAGGCCGTCAATGATCAACTGGGTCACGCAGCCGGCGACGAGGTTCTGAAAGAAGTCGCCAACCGATTACGATCGCAACTCCGCACTTACGATGGAGTGGGACGTTATGGGGGCGAGGAGTTTCTACTGGTGTTGCCGGGATGCGACCTCACTTCCGGACTTATCCGCGCGGACCAGATTCGTACATTTGTGTCGAGGACTTCAATCAAAGCCTCAGTACAACAGAGAACGGTGACCGTGAGCATGGGAGTGGCGGTTGCGGACGGAAAGAATCCAATCGAAATGCAGCCATTGCTGGCGCTAGCGGATCGAGGTCTCTATCTTGCGAAGAGCCGTGGCCGAAACCGGGTGGAACAGCTCGATGATGGCGCGGACGACCTGGCGGTATTGAGACAAAAGCTGGCGGCCCGAGCGGCAGCGGCGGCAGAGAGCTCAACCCTATGAAGATTCTGGTGGTGGAAGATAGCCGGTTTATGCGCCTGGCAATCCAGAGGGCCCTGGAGAAGTCGGGGCATCAAGTCGTGGTTTCCGGCGATGGCGCCGAGGCGCTGCGGGTTTTGCGCGCAAACCACCCTGAACTCGTTCTACTTGACATGATGCTACCGGGTCTGCCGGGTCTCGAAGTGTTGCGGGAATTGAAGAAAGGCGAGGATACGAAGGCCATACCTGTGATTGTTTTGACCGGGCTCTCGGACCGAAACGCGGAAAAGCTTTTGAGTGAGGGAGCAGCCGGATATCTAGCCAAATCCGATAAGTTGCTCGAAAATGGCGCAGCCTTCCTGAACAAAGCCATTGCGGAAATCATTTCGCAAGAATCATCCGGGCGGCCACTTCCTTCGTAGTTCGCGCGACCGTGTAGAATCAAGACTCGCGGAATGAGCGATCCTGCACCCCGCAAACTGATCATAGCCATCGACGGCCCGGCCGGCGCCGGCAAGAGCACCATTGCTTCGCGGCTCGCACGCAAGCTTGGTTACGCCAACCTCGAGAGCGGGGCGATGTATCGGGCCTTGGCGCTTAAAGCAATCCTCTCCGACATTTCATTCGACGATGAAGCCGCGCTGCTTAACCTGGCAGAGAAGTCCCGGATTCAGCTTGAGCCCACTTCCACGGGAAATCGTGTTTTGCTCGATCGCGGCGATGTGACCGCCCGGGTGCGCGAAACCGACGTAACCGAAGGCGCCTCCCGAGTCTCGGTCCATCCCAAGGTTCGCGAGTGGATGGTGGCGCGCCAGCGGGAGATGGGAGCCGACGGCGGCGTAGTGATGGAAGGCCGTGACATTGGAACCAAAGTTTTCCCCAAGGCCGATGTCAAAATCTTTCTGGACGCCGATCCTGTGGTTCGCGAGCAGCGACGGTTGCAGCAACAGAATTTGCGCGGATCCGCCGGGTCCACCACAGCGGCGGAGTTGCGGGAGCGCGACCGGCGCGACCGCACTCGTACCGTTTCGCCTCTTGTCGCCGCGCCCGACGCTCTGAAACTCGATTCCACCAGCCTGACCGAAGATGAGGTATTGCAGCGGATCGAGAGCGTGGTTCGGGAAAAATTGGAGAACTGACTCGCCGGTTGCCTGGCCAAGCGTACTCTCTCGGCCATGCTGACTGTCGATGATATGATTGGCAGACCTGACCGCAATTCATGCGCATCAAACGCAGCCTACCCATTCTCTTTTCCGTTCTGGCGGTCGCCGCTGCAATTGCCCTGGTAGTTGTTCTTCGCAAACATGCTCCTCCGGAGCCGGCGCGCCTACTGCCAAGCGGCGATGGCTTTGCTTATGTGAACCTGCAGTGGATGCGGCGGGCCAGGTTAATCGATCAGTTGCCGGAAGTGCCCCATGATCCCGATTATCAACAGTTCATCCAGGCAACGGGCTTTGATTTTGAGCGTGACCTGGAGCAAGCGGCGGTGGCAGTCCATTATCCGATGGGCGCCAATGAGACGAGCCAGGACGCACGCTTCTCGTATGTTTTTGTCGGCAAGATCAATGGGGAGCGATTCCGCACGTTCCTGAAAAGCGTTGCGACCTCAGTCGACGATTACAAGACGGTGCAAATTTACAACATTCCGCGCGAAGGGCGGATCGGGCGCGTGGCGATCCTGGGTGTGGATACGGTCGCAGCGTCGAATCATCCGGATCCTATGGTGATTCGCGGCATAGTGGATCGATCGAAGAAACTAGCATCGCCATTCGGCGGGCCAGCCTTTTTGCGCCAATACTACAAACATGTGCCGCTAGCGAGCGTCGCGTGGGCAATATTCAAAGTGCAGCCCGGAGAAACTCCGGCGGGTCCAATGTCATTTTTGTTTTCGAAGCCGGCGGTGGTGCTGGGCTCGGTACGATACCTCGGCGCGGTGCATTGCCGCGGCGTGGCATACACGGACAGCGAGCAGGACGCGAAGCAAGTTGCCGATCGGTTGGGATCGTTCCTGGAGTTGTTCCGCACAGCTCAGATCACGGCAGGGACATCGGGGAATGATCCGGATGTGAAGGCGTTCTTCGACAGTTTGAAGGTCCAGCAAGACAAGGATCGGGCAGTACTTACGGCAACGGCATCGGCGGCGTTCATTCGGAAGCTGGTGGCGGAAGGGCCGGAAGGGGCAAGCTCGCAGCCGGGGCCAACGACTGCGCCTCCGCCGGACAAGCCACAAAAGAAACACAAATGAGCCGGGAGGCTACGGCTGTAACTTTCTGGCGCAGATTTCGTCAAATTGAACACGGAACAGGAATGAGGCCTGATTTGAGGTCCTGCAGGTAAAATAGTTCTCGATGAACACGCTTCCACTTCCGATGGCGGCATTCGTGGCAGGGCTGTTGTCGTTCCTTTCGCCTTGCGTGCTGCCGCTGGTGCCGGGATATGTGTCGCTGATTTCCGGTACAGGCGTTGAGCAACTGAAGGCGCAGGATGCCCGCCTGTTCCGCAAGATGATGCTGAACTCCATCAGCTTCATCGTGGGATTCAGCGTTGTCTTTATCACGCTAGGAGCGATTTCGACCGAAGTCGGCCAATTGCTAGCGCGCTATAAGTCGACCCTGGCGCAGGTGGCAGGGGTGGTCATTATTCTTTTCGGCCTGCATCTCACCGGGATTTTCCGAATCAATGCGCTTTATTCCGATAAGCGTCTGCACAATGTAAAGGGCGGCAGCACGATGGGTGGCGCGTTCCTGATCGGATTTGCGTTCGCGTTTGGATGGACACCCTGCATCGGCCCCATCCTGGCCGTGATTCTCGGTTTTGCAGCGGCGCAGGACTCGGTTATGAAAGGCATCGTTCTGCTGTGCGTTTATTCGGCAGGGCTGGCCGTGCCGTTTCTATTGACGTCAGTCGCAATCGAGCGATTTCTGAAATTTTACGGCCGGTTCAAGTCATTCATGCACTGGGTTGAGGTGTTGAGCGGAGGGTTGCTGATCGCCCTTGGGATTCTGCTGGTGTTTGGGCGATTCACGATCATTTCGAACTATTTGTCGTTCTTAAACCGATTTGCGCTTTGATGGGAGTTATTCGTGAAACGTGATCCTGTGGTCATCATCGTGGTGGCGATGGTGATTTCTTTAATGCTGGTGCTTGGCTTCAACATGGCGCGCAAAGCGCGAAAAGCCAATGCAGCAAACATCACCGAGGGCGGTGTTGCGCCGGACTTCGCGCTGCAAACTTTGGACGGGAAGACGATGAAGTTGTCCGACCTGCGAGGGAAGGCGGTTCTGTTAAATTTCTGGGCGACATGGTGCGCCCCGTGCAAGATCGAGATGCCGTGGTTTGTCGAGCTGCAGAAACAATACGGGCCCCAGGGATTTCAGATCGTGGGCGTTGCCATGGATGACGCCAGCAACAAGGAAATTTCAGATTTCGCCAAAGAGATGGGCGTGAACTATCCCGTGCTGGTCGGCAAGGAAGCCGTCGGAGATGCCTATGGCGGCGTGCAGTTCCTGCCCGAGAATTTCTATATCGACCGCAATGGCAAAGTAGTGGATCGAGCTTTTGGTTTGAAGGGTAAGGGCGAGATCGAAGACGACATTAAGAAGATCATCGCTTCAGCGGCGGTTGGACAGAACCAGACTCAGAGTCCAAATCAAAATCAAAAGAATTGAACACAGAGACACAAGAGGGGTCGCAGCGGATGTCAACATGATTCACCGCAGGAAGTGCCGAGGCACGAAGGGAAAATTGAAAAGAGATTGAAGAATCTTTATCTACTGACGCCGGTGTTGATCGCGCTGTTGGGCATGGCCTTGCACGCACAGGAATCGTTTACGCAGAAGGTGCCCTCGGTTCGCATGACGCCTGCCGAGATGACGACGATTCAGCGCGGCAAGACCGGAACAGTGGACCTGCAATTCCACATCTCGAGCGGCTTCCACATCAACTCGAATCATCCTTCGGCGGAGTATTTGATACCAACTGCGCTCAAACTGGATCCGCCGACCGACATCGCGGTGGGAAGAATCACCTACCCCGGCGGCAAAGAGATGAGCTTTGATTTCGCTCCCAATGAGAAGTTAAGCGTGTACACCGGAGACTTCACGGTTTCGGTGAGCGTGCACCCGCTCTCAACCGTGCTGCCGAGCAGGTACGAGTTTCACGGCAACCTTCGCTATCAGGCCTGCGATAACGCCGCGTGCTATCCCCCGAAAAACGTGCCGGTGCAGTTTGAAGTCAAGATTGTGAAAGCCCCACCGCCGAAAGGAAAGAATCCTGCGCAAAGCCCACACGCGCATAGCTAGCTTACTAGCCGTTACTTCTGCCCAGATTGTTTCTTTTCTACTTTTGCCCAGGTATCTTTCAGAGCGACCGTGCGATTAAAGACTGGCTTGCCGGGAGTGGAGTCGGCATCTACACAGAAATATCCCAGGCGTTCGAACTGATAGCGGTTGCCGATGGCAGCGTTAGCGAGCGACGGTTCGACCTTGCAATGCGCGAGCACTTCAAGCGAATTGGGATTGAGGTTGGCGGTGAAATCCTGACCTTCTTCGACATGATCGGGATTTTCCTTGGTAAACAGGTTTTCGTAGATCCGCACCTCGGCATCGATGGCATGGGCCGCTGAGACCCAATGAATCGTCGATTTCACTTTTCTGCCATCGGGTGGTGAGTTGCCGCCACGGGTCTCGGGATCGTAAGTGCAGTGCACTTCGACGACCTCGCCTTTATCGTTCTTGACGACACTGGTGCAAGTGACGAAATACCCGTAGCGAAGACGGACCTCGCGTCCCGGCGATAAACGGAAATATCCTTTCGGGGGATCCTCACGGAAATCATCCTGCTCGATGTAGAGCACGCGTGAAAAAGGAACCTTGCGCGAACCCGCGGCCGGATCCTCCGGATTGTTCACTGCGTCCATCTCTTCGACGAGATCTTCCCGATAATTGTCGATAACGACTTTAATGGGATGCAGAACTGCCATGACCCGGTCGGCCCGTTGGTTCAGATCTTCGCGGACAAAGTGCTCCAGCATGGCGAGATCGACGATGCCATTGGTGCGCGAGACGCCAGCGGCAGCCACGAAATTGCGAATGGCCTCCGCCGTGTAACCGCGACGGCGCAAGCCCCGAAGCGTCGGCATGCGAGGATCATCCCAGCCCTTGACCCGGCCTTCTTCGACGAGCTGGCGCAACTTGCGCTTGCTCATGATGGTGTAGGTCAGGCTAAGCCGATCGAACTCGATTTGCTGCGAGGGGAAGATTCCCAGCTCACGGATGAACCAGTTGTAGAGCGGCTGGTGATCGGCAAATTCGAGCGAGCACATGGAATGCGTAACTTTCTCGAGCGAATCCGATTGCCCGTGCGCGAAGTCGTACATCGGGTAAATGCACCATTGGTTTCCGGTACGGTGGTGCTCGGCATGGAGGATGCGATACATGACCGGGTCGCGCATATTGAGATTGGGAGAGGCCATGTCGATCTTGGCCCGGAGCACCCGCGAGCCATCGGGGAATTCTCCGGCCTTCATGCGCGCAAATAGATCAAGATTCTCGTCAATCGGCCGGTTACGGTAAGGGCTGTCCTTACCCGGCGTGGTCAGCGTGCCTCGGTACTCGCGAATCTGATCCGCGGAAAGGTCATCCACGTAGGCTTTTCCGGCCTTAATGAGCTGAATGGCCCACTCATAAAGCTGGCCGAAATAATCCGAGGCGTAGAAAAGTCCGTCCCAATGAAAGCCAAGCCAGCGGACGTCTTCCATGATCGAGTCGACGTACTCGACGTCTTCCTTTTCGGGGTTCGTATCGTCGAAACGGAGGTTGGTTTTGCCGCCGAACTCATCGGCGAGCCCGAAATCAAGACATATGGCCTTAGCGTGGCCAATGTGCAAATACCCGTTCGGCTCAGGAGGGAACCGGGTCTGCACGCGTCCGGCGTATCTGTTGGTCTTTAGATCGTCGAGAAACTTCTCCCGAATGAAGTTCGAGGGGCGGGTTTCGACCGGGACAGTACCCTCTACCTTTGGGGAAGTTGGCATGAACCATCTATTCTATACAATCCACGCGCTTCGAGCCGGTGTTGGGATAGAGTGTGAAGGCGTTCAAAATCAACGCAGACCACGATGGTAAGTGTGGGTCTCGGCTGCAGCGCCCCGGTCGTCGGTGACGTTAGTAACCAATGATGGTTACTAATAGTTCTCCTCCAGAGTTGGCTGTCATCTAATGGTATTGTGTTGGCTCGATCCGTGTGAAAGCATTACTTCCACCGGATCAAAATTAGAGATTTTCGACAGACTCGGGCATGGATAGCTTAGCGATCAGCTTGGTGGTTGTCCCCGGGGCGGTAGCCCTGCTGCTTTTCCTGCTCTTTACCTACCTGCACGAGCAAAGCCGCCAGCAATATTTCCGAGCATGGCAGTTGGCATGGGCTTTCTACACTCTGCACTACGGGCTGGATGCCTGGGATGCGCTGCCTTTTCATCAGTCTTCCGCGGTAGTGGCGTTCGTCGGGTCATTGCTGCTGGTCGCGATGACGCTTTGTATATACATCTCCACGCGGCTGATGCGCGAGAAGTTCAAACTGCGTAGTGATGATATTGCGCTGGCGGCTGCAGGGATTGTGCTCGCTGTTTGGAGCGTGAAGGACCAGATGGTCGGCGGCGCCTTTCGACCGGCGGCGACACTCACGCCACATCTTCCGCTCGACGTAGGAATGGGCATCGTTCTGCTCTACTGCTCGTTCTATTTTTACCGTCATGCTCATCGCAAGAACTCGCTAGCGTTCACTCTGCTCGCAATCGCGCTGGCGTTATGGGCAGTGCTGATGGTTTTTGGCGAGATGCGGAATCCCTTCGTTGCCATGTTCGGAACGGCTGGCCACTTCCTCGGGCCCATTCCGCAGATGCTGCTCGGCATTGCGATGGTCATGGTCCTGTTCGAGAACGAGCGAAATGCGGTCCAGGAAAATGCACTGGCGTTCTCAACCTTGGGCGTCGATCCGATGCGGCTGCTTTCCGCCGATGACCTGACTCCGAGCCTGCAAAGCATTCTCGATCGCCTGGTCGCGCCGCTGCCAACCGGCCGCGCCTTGATCTATATTTCGGAGCGCTGGCGTGCGGTTCTCCCATCGGTGCAGCGCGGGTTCTCTGCCGAATTAATCACACGAATGGAGAAAACGGGCGCCGGGGAATATATCTCGGAGCTGGCATACCGGCGCGGTGGATTCGTTACCTTTCATAACGTCGCAGACATGTCGGAGCCTTTGCCGGCGTTCCCGGGAGCGCGATTTGAGCAGTTCCGCCTTTTGATGAAGCAGGAAAACATCCGTAACATAACGGCGGTCAGCCTGCAAACGCGCGAGCACAACTTCGGGATCATTTTCTTTCCGCATGCGGCGCGGCGCATGTTCGGATCTTCCAACTTGCGCTTGCTGATCGGGCTGGCATTACAGATCGGCCTCACGCTGGAGAATTACGTCGTGATGCATGATGCCCAGCGTCGCACGAAAGAATACGAATTGCTTACCCAGATCGGCCAGGCCGTCAGCTCGCGTCTCGATCAGGATGAGATTTTGCGCACGGTTCGCAAAGAGCTGGCGCAAATCTTTTACACGGGTGATTTTTATGTCGCCTTCCAGGAGGGCGATGCGATCCGCTTCGAGTTTGAGATGGAGAACGGCGAGCAGATCCCAAAGCGTTCCCGGAAAGTGGACAACGGCCTCACGGAATACATACTGCGCACAGGACAGCCGTTGCTCATCCGCGCGGACCTGGAAAAAGCGCGCGAACGGCTAGGCGTCACCTATGTTCCGGCGCTGCCGGCGAAGTGCTTTTGCGCTGCGCCCATCTTGCTGGGAGGCAAACCGGCCGGGGTGATGGCGGCCATGAACATGGAGCGCGAGTACGTGTTTGAGGAACGCGATCTCGAGGTCATGCAAACCGCCGCGGGTCAGGTTTCGGTCGCGGTAGAAAATGCCCGGCTGTTCGCCGAAGAGCAGCGGCGCTCACGACAGTTCTCGTTTCTTAACAGCATCTCGAAAACCGCGATTTCGAGCGAAGATGCAGAGCAGATGCTCGCCGAGATCGTCGCGCACATTCAGAAGACATTCCGCTTTGACCACATCGGCATCGGAATTTTTGACTACATTCGCAAGGACGTCGAGATTAAGGCAGAAGCCGGGATCACGGCGAAGGCATTGGGTAAGCGGATCCCGCTCGGCACAGGCATTCTGGGACGCGTTGCCCGAACCGGTGAAAGCGCGCTGGTGCAAACCAGTGGCGCCGCGCAACTTCAGGGCGTGCTGCCGGAGTCGAAGTCAGTTCTGTGCATTCCAATCAGCTATGGCGAGACGTTGCTGGGCGTGCTCAATGTCGAAAGCCATGAAGAGGACGCATTCTCGCCGGACGATGTTCTCATCATGAATACGCTGGCTGATTTGCTGGCGACTGCGCTGCACAACTCCTTCGTGTTCCAACGGCTGCAGCAGCAATCGATTACGGACGGGCTGACGGGCATCAAGACGCGGCGGTTCTTCTGGGAGTCTTTGACATCGGAGTGGAAACGCGCGTCGCGTTCGGGGCGGCCATTCTCCGTGGTGCTGATTGATCTCGATAAGTTCAAAGAAGTGAATGACAGTCTCGGACACCTGGAAGGCGATCTCGTATTGGCGCGCGTTGGCAGGCTGCTCGAACAGAAATGCCGGCAGTCGAACGTCGTCGCGCGGTATGGGGGCGACGAATTCATCATCCTGATGCCTGAAACAGGTGTGGAACAGGCCCAAATCCTGGCTGAGCGCCTGCGCTTGTGGCTCTCCACCGATCCGATGCTGCAAGAGCACCACATTACCGGAAGCTTCGGGGTGGCGAGTTTCCCGGTGCACGGTTTGTCGGTAGAAGACATCATTCGGGTAGCCGACTCCGGTATGTACGTTTCGAAGCACGCTGGTGGGGATCGCGTATCCACGGCCGACGAGTTTGCGGTGGACGAAACCGGAGCGGTGCAGAGGCAGCAGATTTCCGCTTTTGTCGAGGGATTCTTGCAGCGCGAGCATACTGGTCCCGAGCATCTCGAAGAACTGCTGAATACACTCAAAAAACTCTCCCATGAAGAAAGTGGCGAAGAAGACTACAGCGCGCATGTGCTGCGCGAATCAATCGAAGCTCTGACACGCGCCGCGGAACTGCGGGAGATGAGCGCCGCCGGGCACGGTGAAATGGTGGCCAGGTATTGCGAACTCATGGCGCGGGCCTTGGGGTCGTCCCCGGAAGATGTTGACGATCTTGCTTACGTAGCCCGGGTGCACGATGTGGGTAAGATTTTCGTTCCAGACCGCATCTTGAACAAGACCGGCCCATTGAGTGAGGACGAGTTCTATTTCGTGAAGCTTCATGCGCATGTGGGCGCGGAGATCGTGGCGACCATTCCCAAGAGCGAGGCTTTGCAGAAAGCAGTTGAACATCATCACGAGGCGGTGGATGGAAGCGGCTACCCCGAAGGCCTGCGCGGCGAGGAGATTCCACTATGGTCGAGGATTTTGGCCGTCTCCGATGCCTACGTGAACATGACGACAGAAAGAACATTCGCCGGAGCCAAGACGACCGAGCAAGCGCTCGCCGAACTTGAACGATTGAGCGGCACGCGATATGACGGCATGCTGGTGCGCATCCTGGCGCGCGAATTGAAAAGCGAGCGAGCCCCAACCAACCTCGGATAGACAGCCATTCTCCCAGCATTGGTTGCTGCGATAGGCGTTCAGCCCCTTGCCTCGGATGGTTGAAACCTGAAACTATTCTTTCATGCCTATTTCCTTGTCTTTGGAAAACCGGGTCGCGCTCATTACCGGCGGCTCACGCGGGATCGGCTCAGCCGCGGTACGCATGTTTGCCGCCGCCGGCGCGAAGGTGATGTTCAGCTACGAACGCGCAAAGGAACAGGCCGAGAGGCTGGTCAAAGAAGTCGGAGAGAATCGCTGTGCGACGATGGCAGTCGATCTGTCCAGGATCGACTCAGCCGGAGAACTTGTTCAAGGCACGGTAGAGCGTTTTGGAAAGCTGGATGTCCTGGTTGCGAATCACGGGATATGGGAATCGCAAGATGTGCCAATTGACCAAATGCCGGAGCAGCAGTGGCGGCGGACGCTGGCAATTAACGTGGACGCAGTATATGCGTTGATCAAACATTCAGTCGCGCAAATGAAGAGACAGGGGCAGAAGCCGGCGGGGCATATCGTGCTGGTGAGTTCGACGGCGGGCCAGCGGGGCGAAGCGTTCCATTGCGACTACGCGGCAAGCAAGGGTGCGATCATCAGCATGGTCAAAGGGCTGTCTACTGAGCTTGCGCGTGAAGGCATCTACGTGAACTGCGTGGCGCCGGGCTGGGTCGAAACGGACATGTCGAAGCCGGCGCTGAACGATGCCACGACCCGACCGAAGATTTTCGCGACGATTCCCCTGGGGCGCGTAGCAAAACCTGAGGAGATTGCGGCGCCCATTCTATTTTTGTGCTCGGAATATGCGGGATTTATTACGGGAGAAATCTTTAATGTGAATGGCGGAGCGGTATTGGTCGGGTAATCAGGCATCACGAGATTCACGTATCGCGTCTTACTCTCAAGAGCATGAAATACATTCTGACCATTTTGTTGTTTGCAACGATGGCTTTCTGCCAGGAGAATTCCTCTGCCGCGCCACCGGCACAATCGATTCCCGTTGATCAAGAAAGCGCGACAAAGGCCAAGGCGCTCGTCGACCAGATGATTCAGGCTTTGGGCGGGCAAGCTTACCTGAATATTCGGGACATCAGCCAGGAGGGCCGCACCTACGCGTTTCATCATGGAACGCCGGAGGGTGTCGGTATCCTTTTCTGGCGTTTCTACAGGTATCCCGACGAAGACCGAGTCGAGCTGACGAAGAAACGGGACGTGATTTACATCTATCGGGGTGATGAAGGCTACGAGATCACGTTTAAAGGAACGCGTGCGGACGATCCAAAAACCGTCATCGATACGATCCGGCGACGGCATTTTTCGCTGGATTGGGTAATCCGGAAATGGCTGCACGAGCCCGGCATTGCTTTGTTCTACGAGGGCCAGACGGTGGCAGCGCAAAAAGAGTGTCAGCAAGTTACGATCATGAATGCCAAGAACGAGGCGGTGACACTCTACATCGACTCGAGCACCCACTTGCCGGTGAAGAAGAGTTATTCATGGCGGGACCCGACCGACCAGGAGCGCAACATCGAAGAAGAGGTATTCGACAACTACCGCCCAGTCGATGGCATCATGACACCATTCAGCGTGACTCGTTTCTACAACGGGGACGAATCGAACCAGCGATTTTTGCACTCTGTGGAATACAACAAAGGCCTGAGCGATTCGCTGTTCAACGCGTCAGTGACCTACGATCCGAATAAGGCGTTACCGAAGAGATAGGGGGTGGAAGCGCCCACCGGTCGTTCTCATCCACGAAATGTAGGAGCTCGGGAAATGAAGAAATAGGCCCCAAAATGCTTGCCCGCATCGCCAAGAAAGCTGGCCTAACCCCAAAAGACCTCTAAAATGTTGGCCATTAACTCTCTTGGTTGCCCATAAACTACTAAAAAGGCTCTCTCTTTCAGGGGCTTTGTGGCAAAGCCACGAACTGTGGCGATTTTGCCACAGACGCCAAATCCATCTTTCGCTGTAATCTATTCATATAAGCCTAGATAGTCACAATTTCCTGAAACACGAACAGACAATTCGTGCAGCCGTGGAGTGTGCCGGAGTGGGGCTCCATAGCGGCGCAGCCGTCCGCATGCGCATTCTGCCGGGCGCGGCTGGATCGGGCATCACCTTTCGCCGAATCGATTTGGACGGATTCGAAGTCGAAGCCACGGGCCGCAACGTGGCGCGAGTCAGCTATGCCACCAGTTTGATGAAGCGCGGCGTGCTGATTTCCACCACCGAGCACGTGCTTTCGGCACTCATCGGGACCGGGGTGGATAATGCCATCGTCGAGCTCGACAACCTGGAGTTGCCCATCCTGGACGGCAGCGCCCGTCCGTTCGTTGAAATGATCAACCGCGTGGGCCTGCGGAAGCAGCGCCGCCCGCGAACTTACATGCGGATTTGCCGTGAGCTCGAATTACGCGAGGGTGACAAGTTCATCGCGATTTACCCGGCGAATGCGTACTCTGTTTCCTACACCATCAACTTTCCGCACCCGCTGATTGGCAAAGAAAGCTTCTGCGTAAATTTGAAAGACGGAAACTATCTGCGCGATATTGCCTCGGCGCGGACGTTCGGATTCCGCGAAGACGAGAAGGCGATGCGCAATATGGGCTTGATTCGAGGCGCCTCGGCGGACAACTGTGTCGTGCTCACGCGAACCGGGGTTGAGAATCCGCCGCTGCGTTTTGAAGATGAATTTGTGCGGCACAAGGTTTTGGACCTGATTGGAGACCTGGCGCTTGTCGGGAAGCAGATTTTGGGCCGGGTCGTCGCGGACCGCGCCGGTCATGCTCTGCATACCGCCCTTGTTTCACGGCTGCTGAAGGACAAGGCTCTATGGGAAGAAACGACGGTATCGGAAGTCGAGAGCCGGTTCGAGATCCCCGCACGCGCGCCCGTTATCCAGATGGCCTAGCCGGCCCTTCTCTCAGCGGACTTTCATGGAGTTTTCATCTGTGTAAGCCTGGACGTCCCACCTTACAAACGATACAGATCAGTCCGCAGCTTCAGGTACGAATTCGCCGGCCTCCCACAGTGAATTCTGCAGGATCAGTTTTTCCAATTCAGCGCGGGCGTGGGCCGTCAGGCGGGCGGCAAAGTCTTTGGCTGATTGCTGATGGTCGGCGGTCAGGTCGGCAACTCGAGTGGCCAGCAGTGGCTCATCTTCCTCCAACATCTTCAACAGCCGCTGGGTGCGGTCAATCCTGGCGCTAATTGTCAGCATACGCAGAGTCTCCTTGGGAGTTATCTCTTAGCGTGCAGGGGTGCCTGCCCGGGGACAAGTTACAAGCTGAATACCCACACTTTCTGCTGGAAACCGCGTTGCGGAAATCGGACACTACTGACGGTGCACAAGATCGTCTATCTCTCGCTGGGCTCGAATGTGGGTGACCGTGCGGCAAACTTGAATGCCGCGATCGAGCGGCTCCAGAGGTTAGGTGAAGTTAAAGCCGTTTCGTCGTTTTACGAGACTGAGCCGGTCGAGGTCACGGCCCAGCCGTGGTTTTTGAACTGCGCCGTCAAACTCGATACAGAAAAGATGCCCAAACAGCTTCTCGCCGGCATCCTCGAGATCGAACAGGGAATGGGAAGGCGACGGGTTCAGAAAAAAGGGCCGCGTACCATCGACATCGATATCCTGCTGTTCGGCAATTCAATCGTCGAGACCAAAGGATTGACCATTCCACATCCGTCGATGCACGAAAGGCGCTTCGTTCTGGAGCCGATGATTGAAATCGCCCCGGAAGCACGGCATCCGGTACTTAAGAAGACAATGCGGGAATTGAGAGATGGGTTGAGCGCAGGCCAGGTCGTCAGAAAACTACCACGGGTTTAGGAAGACTTACGACCGCGCTGCCGCCGCATCGAGCAGATTCAGAAATCCGAGTTTCTTTTCTGGCGGGAGGAATGATGCCTCGAACGAGTTGCGCGCGAGCTCGCGCAAGTGTTCTTCAGTGAAACCGAACATGTCTTGGGCCAACTGGTACTCGCGGTTGAGCGACGTGCTGAACATCGCCGGATCGTCCGTGTTCAGGGTGATCATGATTCCGTGGTCGAAATAACTTCGCACTGGATGGTCGGCCAGATTAGCCAGGCAGCCGGTCCGCACATTGCTGCTCAGGCAAATCTCCACCGGAACCTGGCGTTGGGAAAGCTCTTCTACCAGCTCCGGGTCCTGCCAGGCGGTCAGACCATGCCCGATTCGCTCCACTCGAAGATTCAACGCGCCCCAAATCGAGCCAGGTCCCGCGGTTTCTCCAGCATGCGCCGTCAGCCGCAAACCATTGTCGGCCGCATAGGCATAAACATCTCGAAACTGCTCAGGCGGAGCTTTCAACTCATCGCCGCCAATGCCGAACCCCACGACGTGGGGACTCTTGTGAGCCACTGCCAGTTCGGCGACACGCTGAGCTTGCGCGGCTCCGAACTGCCGTGCCGCATCAAAGATCCATAGCAATGACACGCCAAATTCGCGCTCGCCACGCTGCCGGCCGCGCTCAATTCCCGCGAAGATCGGGTCGAAGTCATACTTGCGCCACAGGCAGACGCCTACGGAGATATAGACTTCGGCGTGCAAAACATTTTGCGCTTTGAGTTGTTCCATCAATCGGTAGGTAATGAGCTCATAATCTTCGGGCGTCTGCAAATCGTCGGTGACGGCTTTGAACGCCATGAGGAAGCCAACGAAATTCTGATACCGATAAAGCCGTTCAACTTCATCCAGCGTTCCGCGGCGGCGGCCACGCCGTTCTCGAAGCTCAAGCAATGTGGGGGCAGCGATCGAGCCCTCGAGATGAAGGTGCAATTCGGCCTTGGGAAGAGAAGTGATGAACCGACTCGGAGGCGAGGTTTCCGGAAAATTCACAACTAAGCCTTCCCGGCAAACTCGCTATGGTGGCGGCTGTAGAAGATGTAGATCACAATCCCCAGCACGAACCACACGATGAATCGCAGCCACGTAATGACCGTCAACCCCATCATCAGACCTCCACAGAGGACGATCGAGATAATCGGGAACCACGGTACAAGGGGCACGCGGAAAACGCGGGGGCGCTCAGGCTGGGTGCGTCGCAAGATGATAACGCCAAGCGAGACCAGGGCGAACGCAAACAACGTGCCGATATTTGAAAGATCGGCAGCATCGCTGATCGCAAAAATCCCGGAGGGAATTCCGACAGCAAATCCTGCAATCCAGGTTGACCAATGCGGTGTCTTAAAGCGCGGGTGGACCGCCGAAAACAGCTTTGGGAAAAGCCCGTCTCGCGACATCGCGTACCAGATGCGAGCTTGGCCATACTGAAAGACCAGCAACGACGAAATCATCCCCATGAGCGCGCCGATGACGATCACCGAGCGTGACCATCGGCTCGCCCCGAGCGCCTGCAATGCATACGCGACCGGCGCCTCAGCTGCCGGGCCCGAGACGAATGTCGTGTACTTCATCATGCCCAGCAGAACGACCGACACGCCGACGTAGAGGATGGTGCAAACGATCAGCGAAGTAATAATTCCGAACGGCAAATCACGTTGCGGATTTTTGGATTCCTCGGCCGCCGTTGAAACGGAATCAAATCCGATGTAAGTAAAGAACACGATCGCGCCGCCGGTCACGATTCCACCGAATCCGGACGGCGCAAACGGCTTCCAGTTCGTGGGATTGATCAGCGCGCCGCCGACAATCAGAAAAACAAGAATCGCGCCGATCTTCACCGCGACCATTACGTTGTTCGCTTCGGCCGATTCGCGCACGCCGCGCACCAGCAGAACCGTCAGGATAAAGATGATCAAGAATCCTGGTACGTTGAAGTACGCGCCTGTCCAGTGTCCGGCTTCCCAAACGGGCGTGGACCATTTATCAGGAAGATTGAGCCCGAAAGATGCAAGTTGGGCCTTGGTGTAGGCACTGAAGCCGATGGCGACAACCACGTTGCTGACCACATACTCCAAAATCAGGTCCCAGCCGATGATCCAGGCAAAAATTTCGCCCAAGGTCGCGTAGGAATACGTGTAGGCGCTGCCGGCGATAGGGATCATGGAGGCGAGTTCTGCGTAGCAAAGACCAGCGAAGCTGCAGGCCAAAGCCACCAAGAAAAACGAAATAGCGATTGACGGCCCCGCCGCTGGACGCCCATGCATAAGAACGCTGGCCGTGCCTCCGCCGCGCAGCAAGTTGTAAATCATGTCGAGAACCTGCGCGTGCAGGATCGACGGAGCCTGAAAGTACTCTCCTGCGGCGGCCGTGCCGGTCAAGACGAAGATGCCGGAACCGATAACCGCCCCAATGCCCAGCGCCGTCAGCGACCACGGCCCCAGCGTCTTTTTCAGCTTACGGGTGGGATCTTCGGCCTCGGCAATCAGCTTATCGATCGACTTGCAACACAAAAGCTGGTTATCCGACGTCCGGATGGTCTCAGTCTTATGGTTCGCACTCGCAGGTTGTGACAACGGGCCTCTTTGTAACGATTAAGCACTTAGCACTGGCGCGCATGGCCAAATGCTAAGTGCTAATTGGAGTTTTTTACCGCTTTGCCTGTCCGCGCACCATCTTCTTGACTTTGCGCTTTTGCGAGCCGCGCGCGTACTCACGCGGCTTCAGCGGTTTTTCCGTTTTCTTCTTCTTGCGCGATGTGCGCTTCGACTTCTTGCGTTCTTCCTTGCTTAAACTCTTTGTATTCGCCATGAACCTTCCTGGATGATTTTGTAATTTGGAAATCTTGTAACCCGGTAATTTGAAGCGGAACGAGAACTACAAAATTACCCGATTACAAAATTACCAAATCTGCCTACGCCCTCTCCAACTGCGCGTACTTCTCCACCAGCTTCTTCAAGCCGAACCTCGGGAATTGTACCGTAATTTTCGCTTCGTCACCCTCCCCTTCTCGCTGATACACCGTTCCTTCGCCGTATTTGGGATGCCGAACCTTCTGGCCGGGCCGAAATCCTTTCTTCCCTTGCGGCGTTTCCACCGGCAATTTGGGCAGGCTGAACTTCTTTCCGCGCGAAGCGAAGAACTCGGCGATGTTGTCGATCGAATTGTATTTCGGACCCGAGTGGGAGGCACCAGCACGCCGTGGTTGACGGGCTTCGCCCCAGCTCGCACTCTGATCTTCATCTTCGTACGCGTAATGTGTTCCGCCCGACTCGCGTGGTGCCGGCACCCTCGTCCGCGAAACCGTATGCCTTCGCGCCACTCCCAACTCCTCCAGTAGATCGGCTGGGACTTCTTCCAGGAACCGCGAAGGCACGCTGGCCTCCGGCAGATCCGTACCATAACGCCGGCGATACACGGCGCGGCTCAGGATGAGCGTGTCCATCGCGCGCGTCATACCCACATAGCACAGGCGCCGTTCTTCTTCGATGTCATCCGGCTGAAGGAATGTCCGTGAGTGCGGGAACAGGCCTTCTTCCATACCGCAGAGAAAGACGAGCGGGAACTCCAGTCCCTTGGCCGCGTGCAGCGTCATGAGTGTGATCTGCGCGCGCTCGTCAAAGGCATCGGCATCACTGACAAGGGCGGCGTGATCGAGAAACTGATCCAGGGTCTCGCCGCGATCGCGTGAATCCATTGCTGCATTTACCAGTTCGTGCAAGTTTTCAACTCGCGAGAAGGCCTCGGGCGTGTCTTCTTCTTCCAGTTGCTTGATGTAGCCTGTGCGGTCGATCAAGAACTTGAGAATCTCGGCCGTGTTCGCTGGACCACCGGGCGTACGGAAAGGTTCCTGCGAACCTTCGTTGGTGTTTTTGTCATCAGCGGCGGGAACCTCCTCGGCACTCCCGAAATCGAAGCTGAAGTTTTCCGGATCGAAATCAG
>Ga0209168_10000778_pt1 | contig 28274 bp, 20 predicted proteins | sample Coa_R1_FD_187156 | JGI IMG/M metagenome (GOLD analysis project Ga0209168, IMG submission 187156) | Surface soil microbial communities from Centralia Pennsylvania, which are recovering from an underground coalmine fire - Coalmine... | ecosystem: Environmental > Terrestrial > Soil > Unclassified ...
AGCGCGCCGTCCAGATGGGTCCGGGCGCGCCGCAGGTAAGCCTGGGCGAAGCGGCCCGCGGCCGGCGGCAGCGGAGCGCTCAGCTCGATGCCGAACGCCCGCTCGGCCACCTCGATCCACCCGGCCCCGGCCAGCAGCGGACCCCAGTCCGCGCCCAGGTAGGGCATCGCCGCGGCGTGGTGCTCGGCCACCGCCGCCATGATGCGCGCCTCGAGCCCGGGCCGGCCCACGCCCACGTCCTCGGGCAGGAAGCGGTGAGGGTCGGTGATCTCGGCCACCGCCAGCAGCCCGCCGGGACGGGTGGCGGCGAAGATCTCCCGCAGCGCCCGGTCCGGGTCGGCCAGATGGTGCAGGGCCAGCGCCGACCAGGTCAGGTCCACGGGCCCGAGCGCGGGCCAGGCCTGGTCCAGGTCGGCCTCGACGGTCCGCACCCGGTCGTCGAGCCCGCGGTCGCGAGCCTTGGCGCGCAGCCGGGCCAGCAGCTCACCGGACCGGTCCACCGCGATCACCTCGGCCTCGGGGAACTGCCCGGCCAGGGCGAGCGCGCCGTTTCCCGTGCCGGCGCCCGCGTCGAGGATCCGGTGCACCGGACGCCCGGCGGCCACCTGACCCACCCAGCCGACGGCCCCGGACAGGTAGGCGTGCAGGACCTCGCCGTCCAGGTCCAGCAGGTCGATGTCGGCGGAGAAGTCATCGGCGTCGTGCAAGGGGGAGTGGGAGTGGGAGTGCGAGTCGGAGTGGTGTTCCATGCCCGCGACGCTACGCGATCCCTGCCAAAATGGCATAGCATCTTGCCAATGGAGCAAGAAGCGGATGTGGACGCCCTGGTGCGCCAGCGGATCAGGGGCCTGCGAGTGGCCCGCGGCTGGTCGCTGGATGAGCTGGCCCGCCGCTGCCACGTGAGCCCGTCGAACCTGAGCCGGATCGAGACCGGCCACCGGCGCATCGCGCTGGATCAGCTGGCCGTCATCGCCCGGGCCCTGGGCACGACGCTCGACCAGCTGGTGGAGTCGGCCGACGACGGTGACGTGGTGATCAGGCCGCGCCGCGATGTCGTGCGCGGCGCGACCACCTGGCTGCTGACCTCACCGGACCGGGCGCCGTACGGCGTGTCCGTGGCCAAGTTGCGCATCACCGAGCCGACGTCCCCCCGCGACGAAGCCGACTTGCGTGTCCATCCCGGGCGGGACTGGTTCACCGTCCTGTCCGGCACCGCGCGGCTCCAGCTCGGCGACCGGGTCATCCTGGTCGAGGCGGGCGAGGCCGCGGAGTTCTCCTGCATGGTCCCGCACGCGATCACCGCCCACGGCGGCCCGGTCGAGATCCTCGCCATCCTCGACCCCGCCGGCGACCGGGCCCACATCCAGGCCCTCCAGATATGATGCTGCGCACCATGGCAGCCCTGGATCGGGTCCCCGGCAAGGTCGTCGCGGTGCACTCCAGCTACCGGAGCCGCGCGGCCGAGCGCGGCACCATGCCGGCCTGGCCGTCGTACTTCCTCAAGCCCGCCTCCTCGCTGGCCGCCAGCGGCGACCCGGTCGCGCGCCCGCCCGGCTGCGAGCTGCTCGCCTTCGAGGGTGAGGTGGCGCTGGTCATCGGCCGCCGCGCCCGCCGCGTCAACCCCAAAGACGGGTGGGACCACGTATCCCACCTCACCGCCGCGGACGACTTCGGCGTCTACGACCTGCGCTACGCCGACCGCGGCTCGAACGTCCGGTCCAAGGGCATCGACGGCTTCACCCCGATCGGCCCCGGGCTGATCGACGCCCGCGCGGTCGACCAGGAAAAACTGCGCCTGCGCACCTGGGTCAACGGGAATCTCACCCAGGACGCCTGGCCGGCGAAGGACATGCTGTTCGGCTTCGGCGACATCGTGGCCGACCTGTCGCGCCTGCTCACGCTGGAGCCCGGCGACGTGATCCTCACCGGCACGCCCACCGGTTCGACCGTGGTGCAACCCGGCGACGTGGTGGAGGTCGAGGTCAGCGCGGGCGATCAGTCCTCCGGGCGGCTGCGCAGCCCGATCGTCGAGGCCGACTACCGCCTGGATCCTCCGGGCGCCATGCCCCGTGCCACCGACGCCGAGCGCAGTGCTGCCTACGGCGCTGCGCGCGGGGCTGCCTACAGCGCCGGACACCAGCCCGACGCGCCCCCGAACGATATTCTCGACGGCCTGCGCGAGGTCTCCACCGCCACCCTCGCCGCCGTCCTGCGCAAGCGCGGCCTGAACACCGTCACCCTGGACGGCCTGCGCTCCACCCGCCCGCACACCAAGATGGCCGGCTACGCCCGTACGGTCCGCTACCTGCCGCTGCGCGAGGACCTGGCCGCCGCGCAACCGCCAATGAACGCCCAGAAGCGCGCCATCGAGGCCATCCGTCCCGGCGAGGTCCTGGTCATCGAGGCCCGCGGCGAGGCCGCCGCGGGCACGATCGGCGACATCCTGGCCCTGCGCGCCCAGGTGCGCGGCGCGGCCGGCATCGTCACCGACGGCGCGATCCGCGACAGCGCCGCCCTGGCCGGCCTGGACATCCCGGTCTACCACGCCGCGGTCCACCCGGCCGTCCTCGGCCGCCGCCACGTCCCCTGGGAGACCGGCGTCACCGTGGCCTGCGCGGGCGTCACCATCCAGCCCGGTGACCTGCTGGCCGGCGACGCCGACGGCGTCGTCGTCTTGCCCCCGGCGATCGCCGCCGAGGTCCTGGCCGAAGCCCGTGAGCAGGAGCGCCAGGAGGAATTCGTCGCCGAGCGGGTCGCCGCGGGCGAGACCATCGACGGCCTGTTCCCCCTCCCGCAGTCCCGCCGCCCGGACTACGAAGCCTGGTCTGCGGGTCGGGACCGGCGGTGACCCCGCCGAACATCCCGGCCACGCTGGAGCACTTCATCGCCGGGACGCACACCCCGAGCGCGGATGGCGCCACGTTCGAGGTCGCCGACCCGGTGTCCAACCGGCCGTACGCCACGGTCGCCGCGGGCGGGCCGAACGACGTCGACCACGCCGTCACCGCGGCCGCCCGCGCCTTCACCGAAGGCCCCTGGCCCGCGATGGCCGCCCGCGAGCGGGCTCGCGTCCTGAACAACATCGCCGACGGCATCGAGGCCCGCGCGGCCCGGATCGCCGAACTCGAGACGTTCGACACCGGCCTGCCGGTCACCCAGGCCCGCGGCCAGGCGGCGCGCGCCGCGGAGAACTTCCGGTTCTTCGCCGGCCTGGCCGTGACCCTGCACGAGGACGCCTTCCGGACCGGCCAGCAGTTCGGCTACGTCATCCGCAAGCCGGCCGGGGTGGCGGGCCTGATCACCCCGTGGAACACCCCGTTCATGCTGGAGACCTGGAAGCTCGCCCCCGCGCTGGCCGCGGGCTGCACGGTGGTGCTCAAGCCGGCCGAGTGGACCCCGCTGTCGGCCAGCCTGCTACCCGAGATCGTGACCGAGGCGGGCCTGCCCGAGGGCGCCTTCAATCTGGTCCACGGGATCGGCGAGGTCGCGGGCGCCGCGCTGGTCGCGCACCCGCGCGTGCCGAGAATCTCGTTCACCGGCGAGACCAGCACCGGCCGCACGATCATGGCCGCCGCCGCGCCGCACCTCAAGGGCCTGTCCATGGAGCTGGGCGGCAAATCGCCGTGCCTCATCTTCGCCGACGCCGACCTGGACGCCGCGACCGACAGTGCCCTGTTCGGGGTGTTCTCCCTGAACGGCGAACGGTGTACAGCGGGTTCGAGAATTTTGGCCGAACGGTCCATCTACCACGAGCTGGTCACCCGGCTCGCCATCCGGGCCGATCGCATCGCGGTGGGCGACCCCGCGGATCCGCGCACCGAGATCGGGGCGCTGGTGCATCCCGAGCACTACGCCCGGGTGCTGTCTTACGTGCAGTCCGGCCTCGACGAGGGCGCGCGCCTGGTGGCCGGCGGCTCTCGCCCGCCGGCCCAGCCGGCCGGCAACTTCCTGGCCGCGACGGTGTTCGCCGATGTCGAGCCGTGGATGCGGATCTTCCGTGAGGAGATCTTCGGCCCGGTGGTGTGCGTCACCCCGTTCGACGGCGAGGCCGACGCGATCGCCCTGGCCAACGACACCCCCTACGGGCTGGCCGCGTACCTGTGGACTGCGGACCTGGCCCGCGCGCACCGCGTGGCGGACGCGGTGCAGGCCGGCATGACCTGGATCAACTCGCACAACGTGCGGGACCTGCGGACCCCGTTCGGCGGGGTCAAGGCCAGCGGGCTCGGCCGCGAGGGCGGCCCGCACAGCCTGGACTTCTACACCGAGTCCCGGATCGTCCACGTCCCGCTGGGGGCCACCCACGTGCCCCGGTTCGGAGCGTGATCATGGATCCCCCTGACATCGTGCGGGCCGCCTACGCCGAACTGGTCGTCACCGACCTCGAGCGGGCCCGCTCGTTCTGGGTCGACCTGCTCGGCCTCGTGGTCACCCGCGCCGATGCCGATGCCCTCTACCTGCGCGGCTACGACGAACTGACCCACCACAACCTGATCCTGACCGAGGGTCCGGAACCCGGCGCCGCCCGGCTCGCGTTCCGGGTCCGCACCGCGGCCGACCTGGACCGCGCCGAGGCGTTCTACGCCGCGCTCGGCTCGCGCACCGCGCGGGCGCCCGCGGGCGCCACGCCCGGGGTGGGGGAGAGCGTCCTGGCCGAGGACCCGCTCGGCTTCACCGTGGAGTTCTTCTTCGCCGCCGACCACTCGCCGCGCCTGCAGCAGCGCTACGACCTGCGCCGCGGCGCCGAACCCGCCCGGCTCGACCACTTCAACATCGTCGTGCCCCACGTACGGGCCGCCTACGACTACTACACCTCGCTCGGGTTCGGGCTGGCCGAGACCATCGAGGACGGCGACACCCTGTACGCGGCCTGGATGTTCCGCAAGCAGACCGTGCACGATGTGGCGTTCACCGGCGGCGACGGCCCGCGCCTGCACCACCTGGGGTTCTTCGCCCACGAGTCGCACCAGGTGCTGCGCATCTGCGACATCCTCGGCTCACTGGGCGAGGAGTCGCGCATCGAGCGCGGCCCGGGCCGGCACGGCGTGTCCAACGCCTTCTACGTCTACCTGCGCGACCCCGACGGCCACCGCGTCGAGCTGTACACCAGCGACTACTTCACCGGCGACCCGGACCATCCCGTGCTGCGCTGGTCGGTGCGTGACCCCAGGCGCCGCGACTTCTGGGGCAATCCGGTCATCCCCTCCTGGTACACCGAGGCCAGCACCGTCCTCGACCTGGGCCGCCGCCCGCGCCCGCTGCTCCCCGAACAGCAGCCCGCCGAAGTCAGGGTCGGCGCCGACGGCTTCACCCAGTTACGCACGCCTCCGCCCGAGGCCCCGGCACGGGCCTCGGGCGGAGCCTGTCTCCTGCTACGCCCAGCGCTCGAAGACGTGCTGCGCGCGATGCGACGCGAAGTGCACCTGGGAGGAGGCGGAGGTGCTGGCCGCGACGGCGGAGGCGACCGGCGCCCGGTAATGCTCGAGGGTGCTCGCGGATGCGGCCGACTGACCGGCGAGGGTCACGGCGGTGAGCGCGGCGGGGACGAGCAGGGCGCGGGCGAGGGTGCGGATGGGCTGGGACATGGCGCTGGTCCTTTCTCGGATGTGGACCGGAGTGGCTTAGTCACGAGCATGTCGCTAAGGCAGCGACCGGCGGATCGGGCGACCGCGCCGCATCCAGGCGGATAGGTCCTTAGATTCGGCGCGCCAGGCCTTAGGTGAGCTCTTCGTGCAGCAGCCCGGCCCGTTCGGCGACCGCGGCGGCCTGCACCCGGCTGGTGACGCCGAGCTTGCGCATGATGCTGGTCACGTGCACGCTGGCGGTCTTGGGGCTCATGTACAGCTCGGCCCCGATCTGGGCATTGGTGCGACCGGCCACCAGCAGCCGCAGCACCGCCGCCTCCCGGCTGGTCAGCCCGTACCGGCGGGGCGCCGCGGGTGGCTCGACGGTGGGGTTCGGTGCCGATGGCGCCTGGATCGGGATGTGGGCCCGTTCGGCGAGCTTGCGGACCTGCGCGAGCAGGGGCGCGTGCGCCCGCGCACCGGCGGCGGCGTTCTGCAGCGCGGCGGCCGAGGCCGCCGAGCGGCCCGCCGCCAGCAACACCTCGGCGCGCCGCCACCAGGCGTACCCGGCGCGTTGCGGGTTGCCGAGCTCCTCCCACGCTCTAGCCGCCGCTTCCCAGGCGCCCGGATCGCCGGCCCCGTCCAGCCGCGTGCGCTCGGCGTGCCATGTCGCACGCTGAGCGGGGACGTCCGCCACGAAGGGGTGGTCGCGGAACGGGGCACCGCTCATCCGATCCACCCACGAGGCCAGCTCCGCCGCGCTGGCCTGGGCCGCACCGGCCGCGTCTTCGTCACGGCGAGCGCGAGCCAGTTCGGCCAGGTCAGCGCAGGCACGTATCCCCACCGTCAGCAGTGGCGCGCACACGATGGCCCGCTCGTGAGTGTCGATGGGCAGCAGGACGTGGCGGATCTCTTCCAGTGCGTCGGCCGGCCGCCCGTCCCACAGCGCCAGTTCCGCGGTCCACAACGCCGCTGCGCGCCCCCAGTCGCCGCTGCCCAGCTCGCCGGTCACCTCGCTGAGCCGCATCCGCCGGTCGGTCGCCGCGGCGATGTCGCCCCGCACCATGTCGATCTCACCGCGGCTCAGGTGCATGATCCAGTGGTCGCGGTCCGGTGCGCCGCCCGTCAGCGGGTCGACCAGAGCCGCCGCATCGGCGGTGCGCCCGATGGCGAGCAGGGCGCCGGCCGCGTTGGCCACCAGCATCGCGGCGTGCAGGCCGGATTGCCGGCCGGTGTCGCGGGCCGTCACGAGCGCGCTCAGCGCCACGTCGACGGCGGCGGCGTTCTGGCCGGTCGAACCCAGCGCGTAGACCTTCTCCACCGCCACCCACAGGCTGGCCTCGGCGTCCCCCGCCGCTTCGGCCAGGGCGAGTCCGCGGTCGATGAGCGCGAACCCCTCCGCGATCTTCCCGTCCGTGAACGCTTGGTAGGCCCGGAACGAGAGAAGCTGGGCGACCAGGGCGGTTGCGCCGACCGCCTCAGCAACCTCCAGAGCCTTGACCATGGCGCGGTCGCGGGCCTTACCGCCCTCCTGGGTGGTCGGCTGGAACCGGCCGTAATCCAGCCACGCCTGCGCTTGCTCGGCGCAGGGCGGCCCGGTCTCGAACAGCCGCAGGGCCTCCTCGATCAACGGGAGACCGGTATTGGGCACGTCGCGGTCCCCGAAGAAACGTGTCTGAAGCCCTCGGAAATGCCCCGCACGCAGGAGAATGACGGCCGTGGTGGCACGGTCGGTGCCGTCGGCGAAGCGCCGGTAGGCGTCCTCGGCGAACATGCGCGCCTGCTGAACCTCACCCGACACCTCAAGTGCGTCGATGGCCCGCACGTAGAGCCGAGGCAGGCTCAACCCCGCCGTCTCGGCGTCGCGGGGCAGGTGCTCGCACAGTCCGATCGCCCGCTGCCAGTGCACCGCGGCCTCGGCGTAGCCGAAGACTCGCTCGGCCACGCTGGCCGCGGCGACCCTGGCCTCCAGCTCCCGTTCCGGATGGCCGGCGGCGGCCCAGTGCCCGGCCACCTCGGCGGCCAGCGTCTCGTGCCACGCCGCTTGCAACGCCTCCGCGCACCGCTCGTGCAGGACCTTGAGCTCGCCGGGGAGCAGGCCGCCCGCGACCGCCTCGGCCAGCAGGGCGTGCCGGGCGCGGTAGGTCCCATCGGCCTTGGCCTCCCCGAGGAGCCGGGCCGCGGCCAGCTCACGCAGCCCCTGTCGTGCCGCTTCCGGAGCGAGCCCGGTCATCACGACCAGCACATCCTCGGTCAGCGGGCGGCCCGCCACCGCCAGCGCGGCCAGCACCGCCTGCGCCTGCGCGGCGCAGCCGGCGGTCCGTGCCGCCAGCAGCTCGCCTAGCCGGGCCGGCAACCCGCGCGCCCGGTCCGGGACGTCCGCCGGGTGTTCGGCCAGCGTGGCCGCGACCAGCTGCTCGGTAAAGAACGGGTTGCCCTCCCCACGGGCGAACACGTCGCTGGCCAGATGCGTGGGCGGCAGGCCGCCCACCAGCCCGGCGACCTGCTCCGCCGTCTCCTCGGCGGACAGCGGGCCCAGCCTTATCTCCTCCACCGCCGCGTTGGCCCGTGCGTACCCCAGCCAGCCGCTCACCCGCGGCTCGAGCGGCGCCTCGTCGCTGCGGCAGGTGACCACCACCGTCACCGCGCTCCCGTGCCCGGCCCGCACCAGGAAGGTCAGGAAGTCCAGCGTCGCGGTGTCGGCCCAGTGCACATCCTCGACCACCAGGCAGAGCCCGGTCCGGGCGGCGGCCGCCTCCAGCAGCTCGGCGATCGCGGTGAACAACCGCTCCTGACGCCACTCCTCGGCCCGCCCCCCGCCATCCGAGACGGGGGGCTCTTTCCCGGCAGATCCCAGCTGTGGCAGCAGCCGCGCCACCTCGATCCGCACGTAGGGCGGCGTCGTGCCCAGCGCCGCTTCCAGAGTCCGCCCTTGTTCCAGCCGGCCCAGCTCGGTTAGCGCGTCGGCGACCGGCAGCAGCGGCAGCTTCTCCGCCAGGGGCAGGCAACCCCCCGCCGCCACGATCAGCCCGTCGGCCGCCGCGCGGCGCAGCCCCTCCGCCACCAGCCGGGTCTTGCCGACCCCGGCGTCCCCCATCACCAGCAGCAGCCGCGCGTCACCGCCCAGCGCCGCTTGCAGGCGCGACAATTCCCGCTCCCGGCCGACAAACACCACCGACCCAGCCACGCGCCCACCCCCAGCCCAGGTTACTCCCGGTCAAGCCGCCCGAGCAGAGGCACGTGCGCTCAACCGTTGAGCTGCTCGACCAGGAGATCTCCGGAGGCCAGCCGGGCGCGGAGCACCTTCTTGTCGAACTTGCCGACCGCGGTCTTGGGGATCTCGGTCACGAACGTCCAGTTCTCCGGCACCTGCCAGCGCGCCACGTGGGTGCCGAGGAAGTCCGCCAGCTCGCGCGGCTTGGCCGTCATGCCCGGCCGGAGCACCACGCTGGCCAGCGGCCGCTCGCCCCAGCGGGAGTCCGGCATCCCGATCACCGCGGCCTCCTGCACGGCCGGATGGGCCATGAGCTGGTTCTCCAGGTCGACCGAGGAGATCCACTCGCCGCCGGACTTGATCACGTCCTTGATCCGGTCGGTGATGGTGAAGAAGCCGCGGTCGTCGATCGTCCCGACGTCGCCGGTGCGCAGCCACCCGTCGCGGAACTTCTCCGGCGCCGGGTCGTTGTGGTACGACCCGGTGACCCACGGGCCGCGGACCTCGATCTCGCCCTCGCTCTCGCCGTCCCACGGCAGCTCTTCGCCGTCCTTGCCGATCAGCCGCATCTCGACGCCGTGTATGACCCGGCCCGAGCGCATCCGCCAGTCCAGGTCCTCGGTCGTCCCCTCGGGCACCTCGGCGGGCGGGATCGCCATGCCGCCCACCGGGCTCATCTCGGTCATGCCCCAGCCCTGGATGATCCGCAGCCCGTACCGGTCCTGGAACCGCTCCAGCATGACGCGGGGGGCGGCGGCCCCGCCCGAGTTGCCCAGCCGCAGCGAGGACAGGTCGATATCGTGTTCCTGGCCGTAGTCCAGGATCGCGTTCCAGATGGTCGGCACCCCGGAGGTGACCGTGGACCGCTCGGCGGCGATGAAGGCGGTCAGGTGCTGGGGCTGCAGGAACGGGCCGGGCATGTGCAGCGTGGCCCCGGACAGGAACGCCGAGTAGGGCAGGCCCCACGCGTTGGCGTGGAACATCGGCACGATGGCCAGCGCCCGGTCCGCCTCGCTGATGCCGAGCGGCGCGGCCATGACCGCCATGGCGTGCAGGTAGGTGGACCGGTGCGAGTACACCACGCCCTTCGGGTCCCCGGTCGTGCCGCTGGTGTAGCACATCAGCGCCGCGGCCCGCTCGTCCAGTTCGGGCCAGTCGTACCCGGGCTCCTCGGCGCCCACCAGGTCCGCGTACCGCAGTACCGGCACCGTGCCTTCCAGCGCCGACGCGTCGCCGGGGCCGTTGACGATGAACGCCTCGACGGTGGGCATCTGATCCTTGACCGCGGCCAGCAGCGGGACCAGGTTGTCGTCGGCGATGATGATCCGGTCCCCGGCGTGCCTGACGATCTGGGCCACCTGGGCGCCGGGCAGCCGGATGTTCAGCGTGTGCAGCACCGCGCCCATCGCGGGCACGCCGAAGTAGGCCTCCAGGTGCTCCTGATTGTTCCAGCAGAACGTGCCCACCGGGTCGCCCGCCCCGATCCCCAGCCGGGCCAGGGCCCGGGCCAGCCGCCCCGCGTTCTGCGCCACGACGGCGTACGAGGCCCGGCGGGTGCCGGTCCCGGTCCAGGTCACGCACTCACTGCGGCCGTACACGCGGGCGCCGTGCCGCATGATCGCGCCGATGGTGAGCGGGCCGTCCTGCATGGTGCTGCGGATCATCGAGCGTCGTCCTCCCGGAAGTTCGGTCCTGCCAACATCAACGTTACGGCTGCGCGCCGAGTTCGCGCTCGACCAGCGCCACCAGGTCAGGACGCTCGCTCAGCCCCCACAGCACCTCGGCCGGCACGCCGAGCTGGCGGGCGGCCTCGCTGACCACGGGCCGGAGCATGCCCAGGGCCTGGGCCAGGCCCTCGTCCCGGGTGTAGGTCGGCGGCAGGTCGTCGAGCGAGAGCTCGCCTGGCCGGCGGAAGGCGCCGTCCCGGCCGGGCAGCCAGGCCTGGTCCGCCGCGGCCCGGCCCATCGCCGACCTGGTCTCCTCCAGGCTCGACTCGCTGAACGAGGTGAGCACCGACCGCTCGACCACCCCCGCCACCAGGCGGCGGTTCGGCGCCAGCAGCACGTTCCAGACGTACTCCGAGCGGGCGTGGCTGGGATGAGCCAGGGCGAAGTCCAGGCCGTCGACCTCGGCGCCGGGGTCGAACCCGTCGAGCCCGCGTTCGTTCCGCCCGAAGTCCACGGTGATCACCACGTACCCGGCCGCGTTGGCGGTGCGGGCGCGTACCACGGGCTCACGAAGGACGCCCATCGCCCGCAACTGGACCAGCCATGGCCCGTATCCGTCGCGGGCGAACCACGCGCCGGGGTTGCCCTCGAAGTAGGCCTCCAGGTCCTTGGCGCGCTGGTACAGCCGAGGCGGCGGCAGCAGCGCCTGCTCGCCGGTGGCGGCGTTCTCCCCGATGAGGAACGCCGTGGCCTGGACGCTCTCGATCAGTTCGGCCCGCCGCCCGGCCGCCGCCTCGTCCAGGGCCCACGCGATCCGCTCGAGGTCGGCCTGGTGCCGGGCCGGGTCGAGGTCCGCTATGTCCAGCCCACGATATCTGGGCAGCACGACCTGGAGCACCTCGGCCACCACGTCCGGCGCGGTGAGCTGCAGCGCGGTCAGGAAGGGCTGCGCCGCGGGGGAGTCGGCGACGGCGCGTTTGACCGTCGGCAGGCTGCTCGGGGCCGGGCCGGGCAGGTAAACCGCCGGCCGGCCCCCGATATCGAACGCCGCGACCTGGTGTCCGTCCTCGAGCCGGATGACCGGCTTGGCCCCGGCCGCCGGCCACAGCGACGGGTAGCCGGCCAGGAACCGGTAGAAGCGCGTGATCCACTGGTCGTTCTGCTGGTCAAGAAACTCCCCGGTCATCAGGTCCACCACGGCCTCGGGCGTGATCTCGTCCACGCCGATCTCGTCCCGCAGGTACCGCCACAGCGCCGGGGTGTCCCGCTCGGTGACCGACGCGTCCGCGAACCAGACCGGCCGCCCCGCCCCGCACAGCGCGCCGAGCTGACCGGGGTCGAGCAGCCCGAGCACCTCCGGGCCGCCGGCCAGCAGCAGGTCGACGGCCACGCCGTAACCGCCGCCGGCCATCGGGATCAGCGGCTCGGCGGTCAGCGCGTCGCCCGCCGCGTCGAACAGCGGCCGGAACATGGAACCCTCGGGGAAACGGGCCTCCTCGAGCGGCAGCGCCTGCAGCGCGTCCGCCGTGAGCAGCCCCTCGTCACGCAGTTCCGGCAGCGCGTCGGTCAGCAGCGCCGCGGTCTGGCGCACCAGCGCCTGGTTCGACGGGTCGTCCCCGGGAATGTTGTCCCGGGCCGGCGTGGTCCGGTACGGCCCCTGGATCAAGAAGCCGAGGAAGGTCTCCTTCTCGGTCGGGAAGAACGCGGTCAGCGGCGAGGAGCCCACCGGCAGCACCCGGTCGCCCCCGGCCAGCCAGAACGCGACCTCGACGCGCTGCCCCGGATGGCCCGCGACTTCGCGCTGCCAGGTGAGCCACCCCTCCCGCCGCCCGTCCCGCGACACCGTCGCGCGCCGGGAGGTCCCCGGCCCGCCGGCCACCGAGCGCTCGAGCACCGAGTCCGCCGCGGCGGGCCCGCCGGTCCGCAGCCGTTCGATGTTCCGCAGGAACAGCAGGATCCGGGGCTGGAGCGCGCCCAGGGCCGTCGCGATCTCCCGCGCCGCGACCCGCGCGGGCACCGTGTCATGGTCGAACGGGAACACGAACCGCGTCCCGGCCAGCGTACCGCCCAGGTCCAGGCGCTCGGCCGGGTCCACCGCGTGCGGCCGGACGAAGTTCTCGATCCGGAACGCCTCACCGCCGCTGTAGATGCGCGGCGTCCTGGTGTACGCGTACACCGACTTGAAGCCGATGCCGAACTTCCCGATCGCGGTCAAGTCGCCGCTCTCGCCGCCGGTCCTGTCGCCGGCCTGTCCGCCGGTCCTGTCGCCGGCCTTGCCGCCGGTCCTGTCGCCGGCCTTGCCGCTCTGGCCCACCCCGCAGACCCCGCGGACGTCGGCCTCGGTGAAGAGCCGGCCGTCGTGCGCCAGCTCCAGCCGGTCCTCGAACAGCTCGAAGGCCACCTCGGTGGCGCCGGCGTCCTCGGCGTTCTGGATCAGCTCGAAGATGAAGTGGGTGCGCTCGCTGTAGAGCTGCCCGAGCAGGTCTAGCACGGCCGTGTCCCAGCCGTACCTGGCGATGTTCTCCTCGCGGATCCCCTGATAGTCAGCCGCCACCGCCGCTCCTCCCAGCTCCAGCCCTAGCAATCCTCCCAGCTCCAGCCTCGTAGCGTGCAAAGTGCGTGACCTCGGCCCGGCCCACCTGGGTGAACTCGCTTCCCGGGGGCCAGGCCTCTGCAGGCACTCCTGCCCTGCTCGCCTCTCCGTCACCACCCGCCCCGCCTCCGGCGACCCGTCCAACTACGTCGTTGCCACAACGACGCACACCCGACTACCTCGTTGCCGCAACGACGTAGTTACCACTTCCGGGACGGCGCGGCGGTCCGCAGTTGAGGGCATCCACCAGGGCCAGTGGTGCGGGTCGCGGCTCGGACGGGCCAGCATATGGCTTTCCGGAGCGGCCAGGACACGTATAGTGATTACAAAAGCGACATAGCCATGCTCGGATCACTTCTGACTCGCTACTGCGTTTGCGTAGCTTTCGGTGGACAAGTGAAGAACTTTGCGGCTTTGCCTGAGTCGTCCACGCCTGAGTGGCTAACTTGGAGGAGGAGCCTGCACGTCGACTTCGCTCTGTAGTACCTGAAGTACTACGGGGTGCCGGAGGTCGTCGCGACCGGCATCCGTGGGAGGAACTATGGCCGCATCTGCCTCGCCAGTATTGGCGATGCCCATTTTCAGGGAGTCCGAAGAGCTAGCGGTAGTCCGATGAGCCGCCAGTTCTCATGGGGGGACTCATCAATGGCCACGCAGCGTGACGACCGGCATCGCCCCTTGCCGTCTGCGCAATGCTCGCTGTGCGGCATCGCGCTGCCGACCGGGCTGATGGTGCCCGACGGCGGCCAGGCCTGCGCGGACATCCGCTGGTACTGCAAGGACGCCAAGTCGTGTACCGAGCGGTGGACGGCGAGCCTGCCTCGGCACCCGCACATCGCCCCGACCCCGCCCAGCCTGGCCCCGCCGTCCGCGCCGATGACGGCTCCCATGCCGGTACCGATGTCGGCTCCGATGCCGGCCTCCATGTCGGCGGGCGGCCCGGTGCCGGACCCGGTCCCGATGGACCTGCTGGGCGCCCCGGAAGAGGCGTGGTCGATCGACCCGTCCTGAGGCGATGACCGGCCGCGCGCCCTAAGGGGAAACCAGGCCGCGCAGGACGTTGCTGATCGGCCTGCCCGCGAAGCGCAGCCAGCGCATCGTGGTGACGTCCAGGATGGCCCAGTTGCCGCGATCCGCGCCGTCGCAGTCCAGGCCGGTTACCTCGATCGGGCCGCCGCCCAGGTCGACCTGACGCTGGTAGCTCAGATGCAGGTGGCCGTGCATCAGCCAGCGCGGCCGCACTGCCAGCACCACCTCACGGAGCAGGCCGCGGTGCGCGTCGCTGCGCCGCAGGTCGGACCGCGACCACCACGGTGGCGGGGGCGGGAACGCGTGGTCGATGCCGGCCGGGCACTCGTGGGTGACCATGACATCGGCGCGCCCTGCCTCGATCACCGAGCCCGGTTGCCGCAGGGTGATCTCCTCCTCGGGCCACCAGTCGGCGCCCTCGGTCCGCCCGGCGCGGTCCAGGCTGACCGCGCCGCCCAGCGCGAGCCAGTCCCGCCCGTGCCAGCGCCACCGGTGCCCGCGGGGCAGATGGTAGATCCGCTCGGTGACCTGTGCCCGTCCGTCCGGGCCGGGCCGGAGCCGGGCCAGCCGGGTGAAGTCCTCGTGGTTCCCGTCAATGAAGGACAACTCGGCGCCCGCCTCGGCGAGCGCGGCGTCGAGCCGGGCCAGGTACTCCCGGCCGGCCGCACCGGGCCAGATGCCGAAGTCGCCCAGATGCACGATGACCCGCGGTCCGTCTCCGGGCAGCAGCCCGGCCATCTTGCGCACGGCCCGGGTGGCCCACGCGGTGTTCCCGTGCCAGTCGCCCGCGACCCCGATGCGCGCGGGTACCGGTTCCATATGTCAGCAGCGTAGGCGAGAACCGCGGTCCGTCGAAGACATCTGAGCTTTGACAGGTATCCACCCATTCGTTTAGCGTCGTTTGTCCCGCGTAAATCTGAATGGGGGCGCAGCATGCTGCGGATGCCGGCGGTCTCGGGCCTGACCTTGCGAAGCCCGGCCAGCGAGACCGGGCACAGCGAGACGGGGATCGGCGAGCGGCGCTCGCCGGTGGAGATCGTCGCCACCATGGGGACCTACCTGACCCGTACCCACGCCGCGGAGATCACCGGGCTGCGCGCCGGTCCGTTCGGGCGGTGGGCCGACGGCGTCACCGCCATGCGCGCCGACTGCGTGGCCTTCGCCGATCACTGGCAGGCGCACAACGAGCAGGTCCTGCGCACCGTGCCGGCCGGCCCGCTGTGGGTCGTGCTCGGCGACTCGACCGCGCAGGGCCTCGGCGCGCCGAGCCCGGAGTACGGCTACGTCGGCCAGGCCCTGGAGATGCTGCGCCAGCGGAGCGGGCTGCCGTGGCAGGTGCTCAACCTCTCCGCGTCCGGCTCGCTCATCCGTGACGTGATGCACCACCAGCTACCCCGGTTGCCCGCCTCGGCGGACCTAGTAACTTGCGGGATCGGCGTCAACGACATCCTGTACAGCGGGCCGGGGAAGCTGTTCGGCGACCTTCGCGCGCTGCTCGCGGCGGTGCCGGACCGCACCGTCGTGCTCGACCTGCCGGTTCCGGCCGGTTACGCGGGCCTGCTCGGCCGGGCCAGCCGGCCCTACCTGACGCGGATCAACCGGACCTTGCACGAGGTCGCCGCGACCCGGGGCCTGCCGGTGGCCGAGGTCTCGGCGCACTTCCTGCCGCCGTGGACCGGGAAGTTCGCCTCCGACTGCTTCCACCCCAGCCAGGACGGCTACCGCGACTGGACCAGGGCGCTGCTCGCCGTCGTTTAGACAGCCGATCAGCTAGCCGCGGACGCGGCCGCCTGCGCCAGCGGTATCCCGTCGACGGTGAGCGTGACCTCGATGTTGCCCCGGGTGGCGACCGAGTACGGGCAGCGCTCGTGAGCTCTGGTCATCAGGTCCGCGGCCTGCACGGCGGTCAGGTTCGGCGCGTGCAGGTCCAGCGAGACCGCCAGCCCGAAGCCGCCGTGGCCGGTCGGGCCGATCCCGACGCGAGAGGTAATCCGTGACTCGGACGCGTCCAGGTTGTGGCCGCGGGCGATGCCCAGCAACGCGGACTGGAAGCAGGCCGCGTAGCCGACGGCGAACAGCTCCTCGGGGTTGGTTCCGGGCCCGCCTGGCCCGCTCATTTCCTCCGGGACCGACAGGTCGACCTCGAGCCGGCCGTCGGTGGTACGGCCGTGCCCCTGGCGTCCGCCCTCCACCACCGCCTCCGCCGTGTAGAGGACCTTCTGAAGCTGAACAGCCATGGTGCCATCCTTCGAGTCATCGATTCGCACGCCCAGGTAGGTGAAACCACGGCCCGTCCGGAAATATGTCAACTACAGAACAGAGGCCCAGGAGGTAGCGGTGGCACGAGAGATCGACCGGGACGGGGTCCGCCGCCTCATGGAACAGGGCGCCCAGCTCGTCGACGTGCTGCCGCCCCGCGAGTACAGCGAGGACCACCTGCCCGCAGCGATCAACCTGCCGCTGCGGAAGATCGAAGCCGAGGCGGGCCAGGTGCTCGATCCCAGCAGGCCGGTGATCGTGTACTGCTGGGATACCGCTTGAGACCTCAGCCCGCGAGCCGCGTGCCGGCTCGAGACGCTCGGGTTCACCGAGGTGTACGACTACCGGACGGGCAAGCAGGACTGGATGGGCGCGGGCCTGCCCACCGAAGGGACGAACACGCAGCGTCCGCGCCTCGTCGACGTGGTCCGGCGGGACGTGCCGACCTGCTCTCTGGGTGAGCGGCTCGGCGACGTGCGCGCCCGGGTCGCCGCCGCGGGCTGGGACACCTGCGTAGTGGTGAGCCAGCAGCGGGTGGTACTCGGCTTGCTCCGGGCCAGCGAGCTGGCGGCCGATCCCGGGCTCCCCGTCGAACGCACCATGCGGCCGGGACCGAGTACCTACCGGCCGAACGTCAGCGTCGAGCAGATGCGAGCCATCATGACCGAGCGCAACCTGGTCAGCTCGCCCGTCACCACCGCGGACGGCAAGCTCCTCGGGCTCGTCCGCAGGCAGGACGTCGGCCTCGGTTAGCTCGCCGTCCCGCCACTCATCCGTGGTGGGTGATGACGCCCGGGGACCGGCCGGACAGGCTGCTATTCCAGGGAAAAGGAGGCGGCGATGACGGAGTACACCCTGGGGGCCGCGGCCAGCTGTACGGATGGTTCCTGCGGTGTCCTCAGCCGCACGATCCTGGACCCGGCCGCCCGCACGGTCACCCACCTGGTCATCGTGCCCAGGCATCACCACGCGGAGGGCCGGCTGGTTCCGGTGCGGCTGGTCGAGGCGACGGCCGGGGAGATCCGGCTGCGCTGCACCCTGGCCGAGTTCGGCCGGCTCGATCCGGCCCAGGAGGTCGAGTTGGTCGGCGACGACGACTACGGCGGCGGGTACGGGCAGGCCGAGGCGGTCCAGGGGTACGGCAACGTGGGCGCCGGGGGACTCGGCGGTTCGGTTTCCGGCGTCGGGATCGGCACGGGCCTGGGCCACACCAACCCGGTTATCGTCAGCCACGCCGTCCCGCTGGGTGAGACCGAGGTGGAACGCCATGACTGCGTGCACGCCGTGGATGGCGAGATCGGTCGGGTCGAAGGCTTCGTCGTCAGCCCGGCTGATCAGCAGGTGACCCACGTCCTCCTCCAGGAGGGTCACCTGTGGGGCCGTAAACAGGTGGCCATCCCGATCAGCGCCGTCGCTTCGGTCGATGACGGGATCCGGCTCAACATCACCAAGAAACAGGTCGAGGACCTGCCGCCGGTTGACCCGGCGTCCTCACCGTGAGCCTTTCCGAATACATTCTCCTGTTCGTCTTCGTCGCCATCATGGGCGCTGGCGTCCCGGGCCCGGGGGACGCGTCCCTGATCGCGGCGGGCACCTTGGCGGGTGAGGGCCGGCTCGACACGGTCATCGTGCTCGCGACGGCCGCGGCCGCGTGGATGCTCGGTTCGGTCGCCGGGTACGAGATCGGCGCTCGCGGCGGCCGTCAGCTGCTCGATCACCCCGGGCGGCTGGAGAAATCGCGCCGGAAGCTGCTCGCCAAGGGGGACCGTGCCTTCGGCCGGCACACCTTCGTCGCGTCCGTGACGATGCCGGCCTTCGTCTCGGGCATCTTCCGGGTGCGGCTCCCCGTCTTCGTCCTCGGCGCGCTCGCGGCCGGGGCCGGCTGGATCGGGATGTACTTCGGCCTGTCGTACTTCCTCGGCGCGGAGATCGCCGAACGCATCGGGAACACCGGGTCGAGGGTGGTGCTCGGGGTCGTCGTGGTCGTTGCCATCGGCCTGGGCGTCAAGGCCGGGTTGTCGGCGTGGCGCTCGCGCCGCGGAGACGGGCGGTCATCACCCGCTACGAGTGATGACCTGACGAACGTTTCGGGGTGAGCCTGCTCGATGACAGCGGAAGCGACCAGCCGGGGGTGGCTGCGGCCCGGCGGCCCGTTGCGGACGTCCCGGGCGGCTGCGGTCGCCGGGATCATCTTCGCTGTGCTCCTGATCGTGGCTCTGGTCCTGCTCCGGGTCTCGGTCCCGGCCCGTCCCGAGGTCCCTGGTGCGTGGCTGGCCGATGCCCGGCGCCGGGCGGCGGTGGCCATCGCCCTGAACCTCATCCCGTTCGCCGGGATCGCCTTCCTGTGGTTCATCGGCGTCCTGCGGGACCGGATCGGAGAGCGCGAGGACCGCCTCTTCGCCACCGTGTTCCTCGGCAGCGGGCTGTTGTTCGTCGCCATGTTGTTCGTCGCCGCGGCCGTCGCCGGGGCCACCATCGCCGCCACGTCGTCGGCCCAGCCCGCCGCGGGCGTGCTCAACCTGAGCCGCGACCTCACCGGGAGCCTGTTGAACGTCTACACGATGCGGATGGCGGCGGTGTTCACCTTGACCACGGTGAACATCGCGCGCCGCACCGCGATCGTCTCCCGGTGGCTCATCCTGGCCGGGCTGGCCTGCGCGCTGACGCTGCTGGTCGGCATCGGCATATCTCCCTGGGTGGAGCTGCTGTTCCCGGCGTGGATCCTCGGACTCAGCCTGGAACTCCTGATCGCAGCACCATCACCGAGCGCGGTCCGACCCTGACGCTGTCGCCGGCCTTGCGCTCCTCCCGCGGCGATCCCGGTTGCCACGTCAGGTCGTAACTGTCGATCTCGACCTGCCAGCTGGCCTGCGCTCTGCCCTCGGGCAGCGTGAAATCCAGCGGCTCCCACCAGGCGTTCACCAGGACCATGAAGTCGTCGTCGGTCAGCCAGGTGCCGTCGGCGGCCCGGTCCGGGTCGTCGTGGCCGTCCAGGTACAGGGCAATGGCCAAGGCGTTGGGATCCGACCAGTCGCCGGCGGTCATCTCGGTGCCCGCCGGGGTGAACCAGCGCAGTTCCGCCGCCTCGGCCCCGGCCAGGAACCTGCTGCGACGGAACACCGGATGCGCCCGGCGCAGCGCGACCAGGCGCCGCGTGAACTCAAGCAGCCCGGCGTCGGCGCCGGCCCAGTCGAACCAGGTGATCTCGTTGTCCTGGCAGTAGGCGTTGTTGTTTCCGCGCTGGGAGCGGCCCATCTCGTCCCCGCCGAGCAGCGTCGGGATGCCGAAGGACAGCAGCAGCGTGCTGAGCATGGCCCGGGACTGGCGAGCCCGCAGGGCCAGCACGCCGGGATCGTCCGTAGGCCCCTCCGCGCCGCAGTTCCAGGACCGGTTGTCATCGGTGCCGTCCCGGTTGGACTCCCCGTTCGCCTCGTTGTGCTTGTCACCGTACGAGACCAGGTCGCGCAGGGTGAAACCGTCGTGCACGGTGATCAGGTTGACCGAGGCAGTCGGCCGCCGCCCGGCCCGCCCGTACATGTCGGCCGAGCCGCAGAACCGGGTGGCGAACTCCCTGATGCCGACCGGATGGCTGCGCCAGAAGTCGCGCATGGTGTCGCGGTACCGGCCGTTCCACTCCCGCCAGGCCGGCGGGAACCGGCCCAGGTCGTAGCTGTCGGCCTGACCGACGTCCCACGGCTCGGCGATCAGCTTGACCCGCGACACCACCGGATCCTGCGCGACCATGTCGAAGAAGGCCGAACGGGTGCCGAACTCACCCTCCTGGCGGGCCAGGGTGGGAGCCAGGTCGAACCGGTAGCCGTCGACGTGCATCTCGGTGATCCAGTACCGCAGCGAGTCCATGATCAGCTGCAGGGTGGCCGGGTCGCCGGCGTTCAGTGAGTTGCCGCAGCCGGTCGTGTCCTCGTAGTAGCGGGGGTCGTCCGGGTCGAGGCGGTAATACGCCGGGTTGTCCAGGCCGCGGAAGCAGAACGTAGGTCCAAGGTGATTTCCCTCGGCGGTGTGGTTGAACACCACGTCGAGCAGGACCTCGATGCCCGCGGCGTGCAGTGCGTCCACCATGGCCTTGAACTCCGCCACCTGGCCGCCCGGCTGCCCGGCCCGCACCGCGGCCGAGTAACCCTGATGCGGCGCGAAGTAAGCGATGGTGTTGTATCCCCAGTAGTTGGTCAGGCCGCGCTGCGCCAAGGACGCCTCGGGGATGCTCTCGTGCACCGGCAGCAACTCCACCGCGGTCACGCCCAGGTCCGCCAGGTGAGCGATGGCCGCCTCGTGGCCCAGGCCCGCATAGCTGCCGCGCAACTCCGGCGGCACCCCGGGGTGGCGCATGGTGAAGCCCTTGACGTGGACCTCGTAGATGATCGTGTCCGCGTACCCGCGCGGCCGGAACGACCCGTCGCGCCAGCCGAACCGGTCGTCGGCCACCACCACGCTCCGCGGGACGCTGGGGGCGGAGTCGGCTTCGTTCGGCTCGTCCGTGTCAGGATCGGAGTAGCCGAGCACCTCCGGCCCGAATCGCACTGTCCCGCTTACGGCCCGCGCGTACGGATCGAGCAGCAGCTTGGCCGGATGGCAGCGCGCCGCCCGGGCCGGATCGTACGGGCCGGCGGCCCGGTAGCCGTAGGCCTGGCCCGTCCCCACACCTGGCACGAAGACGTGCCAGACACCCGCGTCGCGGTCGGTCATGGGGATCCGGGTCTCGGCGCCGGCTTCGTCGAACAGGCAGAGCAGCATCCCGTCGGCCACTGCCGAGGTCACGGCGAAGTTCGTCCCGGTTCCCGTGACCGTCGCGCCCAGCGGGAACTGACTCCCCGGCAGCGTGCGGACGGCCTCGGCCGCTACGCCGCTCATTGGGGGGTCTCCGCGAAGATCCGGCGGATGACGTCGCCCACGGCGTCCACCTCGCCATGCCGGCGCCGGATCAGGTCGGCGATCACCCCGGTCCATCCGGTCTGGTGAAACGCGCCGATGGCGGCGCCGTTGTCGCCGTGGAAGTACTCGCTGAAGATCAGGTTGTCGTGCCAGGCGGGATCGGTCTGAAGCCGCTGCGTCCCGCCGAAGCAGGGCCGCTGCCCGTCCGGCCCGCGGGTGAAGATCGAGATGAGCCGGTCCTGCAGGTCGGCGGCGACCCGGTCCAGGGTCAGCTGCCGACCGGAACCGGTCGGGTACTCGATGGTGAAGTCGTCACCGAAGAACCGGTGATACCGCTCGAGCACGCTGATGATCAGGTAGTTCAGCGGGAACCAGATCGGGCCCCGCCAGTTGGAGTTGCCGCCGAACATGGCCGTGGTGGACTCGGCGGGCTCGTAGTCGATGCTGGCCTGGACGCCTTCGACGTCGATCACGTAGGGATGCTCGCGATGGTACGCGGACAGGGCGCGCAGGCCACGTGGGGACAGGAACTCCGCCTCGTCGAACAGCTTGGCCAGCAGCCGCTCCAGCCGGGCTGGGCCGGCCAGGGACAGCAGCAGCCGCTGATCGCCCGGCTGCCCGCGCAGCAGGCCGGTCTCCCGCAGCTTGGCCGGGTCGGACAGTCCCTCCCGGACCAGGAAGTCCGCGAACTGCTTGCCCGCGAGCAGCGCGTGGCGCAGGTCGCTTTCCTCGATAACCACGGCGGCGAGGGCCGGGATGATGCTGACCATCGAGCGGACCTTGACCGGCACCGCTTCCCCGGACGGCGTGATGAGCCGGTCGTAGTACAGGCCGTCGGCCTCGTCCCACAGGCCCTGGCTGGCCAGCGCGTCGCGGATGGCCGCGAAGTGCTCGAGGAACTTCAGTACCAGGTCTGAGGCCGACCGTTCGCCGGACCGGTTGAGCACGGTGGCGATGGAGCCCAGGGCGACCGCGTAGAAGCCCATCCACCCGGTGGCGTCGGACTGCTGAAGGATGCCCCCGACCGGCAGCTTGGACCGGTCCAGCGGCCCGATGTTGTCCAGCCCCAGGAAACCGCCCTCGAACACGTTACAGCCCTGCGCGTCCTCGCGGTTGACCCACCAGGTGAAGTTCACCAGCAGCTTGTCGAACACCCGGGACAGGAACTTCAGGTCGCCGCCGCCGTCGATGGCGAATACCTCCAGCGCCGCCCAGGCCTGTACCGGCGGGTTGACGTCGCCGAAGTCCCACTCGTACGCGGGCAGCGCCCCGTTGGGGTGCTGGAACCATTCCCGGCACAGCAGGATCAGCTGGTACTTGGCGAACGCCGGGTCTACGTGGGCCAGGGCCACGCAGTGGAAGGCCAGGTCCCACGCGGCGAACCAGGGGTACTCCCATTTGTCCGGCATCGACATGATGTCGAACGCGTCGAAGTTGCGCCACCGCGAGTTCCGCCCGGTCAGCCGTTGCGCCGGCGGCGCCGGCTGGCCGGGGTCGCCGTCCAGCCAGCGAGACACGTCGTAGTAGAACAGCTGCTTGCTCCACAGCATCCCGGCGAAGGCCTGCCGCATGACCATGGCCTCGTCGTCGCTCGCGTCCCGCGGGGTCAGCTCGTGGTAGAACTCGTCGGCCTCGGCCTTCCGGGAAACCATCACCTGCTCGAACCCGGTGCCGAACGCCGGGGCCGCGGCCCCGTTCACCGGCGCGGGGCGGAGCCGGAGCCGTAGCTCGGCCGTCTCGCCGGACGGCACGCTGACCTGATACCAGAACGCGCACTTGGTCCCGGTACGGCCTGGGTTCACCGTCGGCGCCCCGCCGATCACGTGGTCGTTGATGCCGTCCTTCGGGTATGGCGTGACCGGCTCCGTGCCGAACAAGCGCGCGGTGTTCGTCTCGTTCTCGCAGAACAAGGCGGCGGGCGCCGCGCCGTCCGGGCCGGAGTCGGCCAGCCACTCGAGGCGGCCGAGGAACGGGTGTTCGATCCCGACCGAGGTGTCGCCCGTCGCGGCCAGGCCCGGCCGGGCCGGCTCCTCCCCACAGGACCAGGTGTTGCGGAACCAGGCGGTCGGCAGCACGTGCACGGTGGCGGTTTCGGGGCCGGCGTTGGTCACCGAGATCGCCATCAGCAGGTCATCCGGCGACGCCTTGGCGTAGCGAACCTCGACGATCCAGTACCGGTCTTGGTCGAAGGCCCCTGTGTCCAGCAGCTCGTACTCGGGCTGCTGCCGGGTCCGGGAGGCGTTGACCTCGATCAGGTCCTGGTAGGGGAACGGGCCCTGCGGGTAGTGGTAGCGCCACCGGTTCCAGGCGTGGCTGGGGACGGCGTCCAGGTACCACCAGTACTCCTTGACGTCCTCGCCGTGGTTGCCCTGCGGCCCGGTCAGCCCGAAGGCCCGCTCCTTGAGGATCGGATCACGCCCGTTCCACAGCGCCAGGCCCAGGCACAGCCGCTGCTCGATATCGCAGAACCCGGCCAGCCCGTCCTCACCCCACCGGTAGGCCCGCGACCGGGCGTGATCGTGCGGCAGGTAATCCCACGCATCCCCGCCGGCGCTGTAGTCCTCACGGACCGTCCCCCACTGGCGCTCGCTCACGTACGGCCCCCACCGGTACCAGTCACCGGCCTGCCGCAGCCCGTCTTCCAGCCGGCCGAATCCTTCCGCCCGCTCACGTTCGGCGCCCATGGCCGTCCCTCTCGCTCGCCTTTGTCGTCACCCTGCCTTTGTAAAAGCGGCGTGCCCCTGAGCAATCACCCACCATGGATGAGTCCTGAGCCGCGGCTACCTGCTCAGACTCAGGGATGGACTCCAACGTGGGCATCGACCGGCAGCTGGACGCATTCCGTGAGGCGCGCCGGAATATCGAAGCGTCTGTCCTCCCGCTCGCCACGTCGGTCGACGGGCGGACCTTCAGCTTCCAGGCTTCGCTGTACGCCCTGGACTTGCAGGTCGGCGGCTATGCCGTGCTTGAGGACAGCAGCGGCATCCCGCGCCTGGGCCAGGTCCTCGCCCTCGAACTCGACCGGCAACCGGGGACGGAACTGACGCTGCCGCCTGGTGCCGAGGGCACCCCCGGAGCCCGGACCGAGGTCCAGATCCGGTACGTACGCGGCGAGGGCCTCGTTATCGACGGCGAACTGGCCCCGTTCCATGACGCGGTGATCCGGGTGGCCACCGAGACCGAGGTAGCGGCCTGGCAGCAGCGCCACGCACGGCCCAGTGCGATGTTGTGGCTGGGCGATCTCGCCCTGGCCCCCGGCGTGCCCGCTCTGGCCGACGCCCGGGGCTTCAGCCGGCACACCTTCCTGTGCGGCCAGTCGGGTTCGGGCAAGACCTACTCGCTCGGCGTCATCCTGGAGCGGCTGTTGATGGAGACGGACCTGCGGATGGTGGTGCTCGATCCGAACTCCGACTTCGTGCGCCTAGACCAGCCGCGCTCCGACGCCGACCCGGTCCTGGCCGGGCGCTACCAGCAAGCGGCAGGCGCGGTCGCCGTCTACTCTGCTCACGCGAGCGGGGAGCGCAGGCTGCGGCTGCGAGCGGCCGACGTCGACCCCGCGGCCCAGGCGGCGGCGCTGCGCCTGGACCCGATCGCCGACCGCGACGAGTACGCCGCGCTGGCCGCCTTCCTGGCCGGCGAGAACACCCCCACGATGGCCGCGCTCGACGGCAGCGATCTGCCGGAGGCGCGCCGGCTCGGCGTGCGCCTGGCCAACCTCGGCGTCGACCGCTACGCGGTATGGGCCCGCGGCGAGCCGGGCTCGGTTCTCGACGCCGTGCACGACGAGAGCCTCCGCTGTGTTGTCATCGACCTCGGCTCGCTGCCCAGCCGCGAGGAGCAGTCTCTGGTCGCCGCAGTCGTGCTGGGCGATCTGTGGCGTCGGCGTACCGAACGCCGCCCGGTCCTGATCGTGATCGACGAGGCCCACAACGTCTGCCCGGCCAGGCCGCCGGACCCGCTCGTCGCGCTCGCCACCGACCGCGCGATCCGCATCGCCGCCGAGGGGCGCAAGTTCGGGCTCTACCTGCTGGTGTCGACCCAGCGCCCGCAGAAGATCCCGGAGAACGTCCTGTCCCAGGCCGACAACCTGGTCCTGCTGCGGCTCAACTCGCTCGCGGACGCCGCCTTCGCCCAGGCCGCGTTCTCGTTCGTCCCGCCCACCCTGATCCAGCGCTCGGCCACCTTCCGCCAGGGGGAGGCCCTGATCGCCGGGAAGATCTCACCCGAGCCCGCGCTGCTCCGCTTCGCCGACCGGATCAGCGAAGAGGGCGGCGCCGACGTCCCGGCCACGTGGGCTGCTCTGCGCTGACCGACCGCGCCCAGGCCACCGCGGCAGGCGTGGTCGGGAAGACGTGACCGGCGCCGATGGCAGCGAGCAGGCCGGAGCGTTCGGCCATCTCCCGGACCGGGCCGTGCACGTGGGCCAGGCCGAGGGCGACGTCTCTGCCGGACGATGAGCACCACGTCATTGAGCACGATGGACAGGACATTAGGGGTTCCCTCGGGCGCGATCGGCTGTGTACGGTTCCCAGTCCGGCACCGACTTTGTCACGATCACACGTATTCGCGGCGGCGCATCCAGGTCAGGGTCAGGAAGCCCCAGACCGGAGGCAGGTAGGCCGTGAACAGCCGCTGGATGAGCACGGCCGCGACGGCCTGATCCTGCGGGACGCCGGCGCCGGTGAGCCCGGCGATGAGGCCGGCCTCGATCACCCCCGCGCCGCCGGGGACCGGCACGGCGCCGCCGACGATGGCGGCCAGCGTGTTGACCGTGATCAGCGTCGCGATGCTGGCCCGCGCCCCGACCGCGTGCAGCGCCGCGCCGAGAGCGAACACGATCACGAGCTGGGCCAGGGCCGAGCCGGCCAGCACGTAGACGATCTTGCGTGGCTCGGTGGCAATCGCCTTGATGTTGGCCCAGATGCTCAGCAGGTACGGGCGGATCCGTTGGCTGGCCAGCCGCCGTAGTCGCGGGACCAGGCTGATCAGCGCGGCGGCGATCCCCGCGGCGGCGATGACCGCGAGGATGATCCATACCGCCGTCTGGTGGCCGCCGGAACCCGACGGGCCGTGGAAAGTTCCGGCCGCGAACGGCAAGGCCACGAGGAACAGCAGGCTCTTGACGATCCAGCTCGCCGCGGACGCGATCGCCCCCGAGCTCACCGCCGCGGCGGTGTCATACCCCTGCCGTTGGAAGAACCGGACCCGGATGGCGAACACGGCGACGTCGCCGCCGACCAGCGAGCTGAACGTATTGGATATCTCCAGCGCCACGCACCGCCCGAACGGCAGCTGGCCGGCGACGGCGCCGAGCAGCGCCCAGGCCTCGGCCACCTCAGAGAACTGTGCGAAGACGAACGCCAGCGCCACCCAGCCCCAGCTGGCACCCTTGATGGCCGCCATGGCGCCACCCGCGCCGGACAGCACGCCGATGATCAGCCAGATGCCGATCAGCGAGCCGACCGCGAACAGCAGGTTGGTCCAGCTGATGCGCTTGACCTCGGCGAGCTTCGGCAGGTCGATGCCGGCCCCGCTGGCCACGGCTTCCCGCAGCCCGGGGAGCAGGTGTTTCTGGTGCTGCAACGCGGCCACGGTAACGGGATCCAGCGCCGACCGCTGCAGATGCACCAGCGCGCCGCGGGCGGTATCGGCGTCGAGCACCCGGGCGGCCGCGGCCGCGGTGCGCTCGGCGCCCGCCCGCACGGCCATCGCGCCCAGCGCGGCCGCCAGGTCGCTGTCCAGCCTGCTGACCTGAGCGCAGGCGGACGCGCGTCGGAAGTCGCGGATGCAGACGCCCTGGCCGGACACGATGATGGTGTCGCCGCCCAGGGCCCCGTGGGCGATGCCCGTGCCGCGCAGCCCGAGAGTCGCCCGCAGTATCTCGTCCAGAGTGCCGTCGGCCAGGTCGGCGCCGTCCGCTTCGGCCAACGCGGGACCGTCGGGCAGGCTGGTGACCAGCGCCGCGTCCCTGCTGGGCCCGAACCGGCCGGCGGCCAGCACGTCAGGTACCAGCAATCCGGCGCGCCCGGCCATCATCGTGAGGTAGGCCTCGTGCTCGACCTGCTGCAGGCGGTCGAGGACCAGGGTGGGCCCGGAGTCGCGGTACAGGCAGAACCGCCACACCTTGGCCAGCATCCGCGCGTCAGATGCGTCGCGCCCGTAGACCGACAGCTCGATCGCGTCGCCCGCCGGGCTGCGTCCGGTGAACTGCTCGACGCCCCAGACCTGGCGGGGCGCCCGGGTCAGGTCCCGCACGGCCACGTTCAGGTCGGTGATCCACTCGGTGATCTCCGCCGCCGACGGCAGGCCCAGCGGTGAGCCCACGGCCAGGTGCAGGGCGGAGGCGACGCCCCACCCCAGCGCGATGCTCGAGATGGCGTTGACCGGAAGCGCCTGGCCGCCGCAGACCGCGGCCAGCACCGCCAGACCGATCAGGAACGACGCCAGCCGGTGCACCGGACGACTCAGATAGGGCAGGGCCGTAGCGGCGACGGCGATCGTGACCGCGAGCCCGGTGACCGGATAACTGGCATCCAGCCCGGCCAGCGCGGCGACGGGTGGCCGGCCCGCCCCCGATCCGAGGAGGACGCTGAGCAGGGCGCACGATCCCCAGGTCAGCACGGCGGCCAGCGCCGTCCACCCTATCGCGGCGAACCGCGGTACCAGCAGCGCGATGATGACGAGCAGCGCGATGACCCCAGCCGAGCCGAGCCAGAACACCGAGGTGACCAGCCAGCTCACCGCGGCCGGCGGCGGGTTCAGCGCTCGCACGATGCTCAGCTCGATTGCCGAGTTGGCCCGCATGACCGGGATGGACGCCGTCACCACGACGACGGCGAACCCCAGCCGGAACGCGTCGGACGCCCGCCGCCGGGTGGTGCCCCCGCCCCGCGGCCCGAGCACGGTGGCCCGCAGCCGACGCTGCAGCTGGTGGCGTGTTTCCGGGACACCTTCGCTGGCCACCGTGGTCATCAGGTCCTCCTGGACGTGATGAAAGCCCATCGCGCTCCGGCCGCCATCATCCGTGGTGGGTGATGCCCGCGCCCGGGCTGTCGCTG
>Ga0209168_10000779_pt1 | contig 28232 bp, 27 predicted proteins | sample Coa_R1_FD_187156 | JGI IMG/M metagenome (GOLD analysis project Ga0209168, IMG submission 187156) | Surface soil microbial communities from Centralia Pennsylvania, which are recovering from an underground coalmine fire - Coalmine... | ecosystem: Environmental > Terrestrial > Soil > Unclassified ...
GGTGCTGCATGCATCAGCTCCGTGGCTCTCGCAGCCCTATGTGGACGCCAACTTCAAGTTCCAACAGGCGCTGACCGGTCAGAAGGAGATTCAGGCGCGATGGAAACGCTGCGCGAACCTTGTAGATCGGGAACTGGGCGAGGCTCTTGGTCAGAGATACGTCGAGGCCGTATTTCCGCCTGAAAGCAAGGCGCGCATGCTGAAGATGGTGGGTGAGTTAGAAAAGTCACTGGGCGAGGATATCCAGAACCTTTCGTGGATGAGCGACGAAACCAAGAAGCAGGCAGCCGTCAAACTGGCCGCGATCCACAACAAGATCGGCTATCCCGACGTGTGGCGCGACTACAGTTCTGTTGATATTAAACTTGGAGACTTATTGGGCGATGTGCAGCGCGCGAACCTTTTTGAGTCGAAGCGGGAGATCAACAAGATCGACAAGCCGCTGGATCGCAAAGAGTGGGGCATGACTCCGCCTACGGTGAATGCGTACTACAGTTCATCGTTCAATGAAATTGTCTTCCCGGCGGGAATTTTGCAGCCGCCGTTCTTCGATCCGAAGATGGACGACGCAGTGAACTTTGGCGGGATCGGACTGGTGATTGGTCACGAACTGACACACGGGTTCGACGATCAGGGACGCAAGTTCGATCCGCAGGGCAACTTTCACGATTGGTGGACGAAGCAGGATGGCGAAGAATTTGAAAAGCGAGTGAGCTGCGTTGCCGATGAGTATTCGAACTTTGTCGCCGTGGATGACCTCAAATTAAATGGGCGTCTGACTCTGGGCGAGAACACGGCGGACAACGGCGGAGCGCGCATCGCGCTCATGGCTCTCGAACACGTGATTGCCGATGACAAGTCGGGGAAAGAGTCGCAGAAGATCGATGGCTACACGCCGCAACAGCGATTCTTTCTGGGATTCGGACGCGTGTGGTGTGAGAAGCGGCGTCCGGAGGTTGCGCGTATGCGTGTGCTGACCGATCCGCACTCGCCAGGAAAGTATCGCGTGGACGGTGTGGTGCAGAATATGCCTGAGTTCGAGAAAGCCTGGAGCTGTAAGGCGGGTCAGCCGATGGTGGCGGAGAACGCCTGCCATGTTTGGTGAAGAATCGCTTTCACGCCGCGGAAAAATTCCCCACCCCTCCCAGAAGCTGCGAGAGGAGTGGGGCTGGCCGCTCTACTTAAAGCGAACGGAAAATCGGTATTGAGACCATTGCTCCGGTCGCGCGAGCTTCATCCAACGCGCGAATCAAATCTCCGAAAAAGACAGCGTCATTAGCCTCTAACTGCACGACCTGATCCGGGTTGTGTACCCGCTGTTTTAGCGCCCTTTCCAATTCTGACCAAGGTAAGACCTGATCGTTTATGGTCAGCGTCGCCGATCCTTGTGCAGAACCGGATATCCGCACAACTATCGAATCACTGTTTCCCCGCGACCGTAGTCCCACAGCAATCCCTTTCGGCAGCACTGCGGCTCCTGGTTGAGCCGCCTCGTACTGCATAGTAAGCAGCACTGGTAAGTCAAACCCGCTACCGCTAGCCGCCTGTAGAGCTTTCTTTAGGTCGACAAAACGAGCGTGTGCGTCCGCCTTGATGTACAGATTCTGATCGCTCCGCCTCGGATTGCTCTTCATCTCCTCCAGCAAACCTTCCGCACTTTCGGGATGGATTCCAAAGAAGAGTCTCCCATCGGCCGTGACCGCGATGATCATTGCGTCTTGGTTGTCCGCTGCGGGCATCGGCTCAGCATTACTTGTGACCGCCATCTGCACGCTAATGCCTTGCTGCAGCGCGGAAGTTTGCGCGTTGGACGGGAGCGCAGTGTTAACCAGAGTTAAGACGAGTAGAGACACGAACAGTAAGTGCTTCATTGGAATCACTCCTTTCGACGGATTCAGATTGACGTATTCAGGAAACTGCTAAGGTTTCGCGCCACCGAGGGCGGCGGTGGCGAGACTGCCGCCGAGGCCCATGGTTTCTACTGCGGACGAGGGCACGATGACCATCGACCCTTTCTCCTTGATGGCTTCGTAGAGCATGTTCATGGCGCGCAAGTGAAGGGCAATGGGGTTCTCCGTGTAGGAGGAAGCAGCCTGCACAAAGCTATCTGCGATTTCTTTTTCTGCCTGGCCCAAGATGATGCGGGCCTGGCGTTCGCGCTCGGCCTGCGCCTGGCGCGACATGGCATCTTCCAAACCTTGCGGAATTCTTACGTCACGGATCTCAACCGACTGCACGGTGATGCCCCACGGGTTCGTCTTTTCGTCGAGAATTCGCTGCAGTTCACGGCCCAGCGTCTCGCGTTCCGTGATCATCTGCGCGAGTTCATGGCGTCCGATGGATTCGCGCAAGCCCGTCTGGGCGCTCAGGGTGATCGCCTGAACGAAGTCTTCGACTTCCAGGATTGATTTCTCTGCGTTCCAGACCATCCAGAACACGATGGCGTCGACGTTCACCGGGACAGTGTCGCGCGTAAGTGTGGACTCCGCCGAAACGGTGGAGACCCGTACTCGCTGATCGACATAAGGGCTGAGCGTCTCCACGATTGGAACGATGTGGCACAGGCCCGGCCCCCGGAGACCAACATAGCGGCCCAGACGCAGGACTGCGACCTTCTCCCACTGCCTGACGACTTTGATTGCAAACAGAAAATAGAGCCCGACCAGTGCCCCAGAAATCGCATACGCTGGTTGTCGCGTTGCTTGTGAGATCCAGACGCCAGCCAACATGGAGACGACGAACAGCAGCAGAGCGACGCCGTTCATTTCCTGAATTCGAATTCGAGCCATGACTATCTCCTTTGTGCGGAATGCGGCAACATTTCCCGCATGCGGTCGATCAACTCTTCCAATGTGAATCCGGCGGCTCCCGCGCGGGCCGCGAATTCGCCGGCCATCTGTCCGAGCTGACGATCGCGCTCGGCCGATTTTCTTTCGACTTTTTTGTCGCTGATGAAGGTTCCGGTTCCCTGGTGCGTCTCCAGCATGCCGCCCAGTTCCAGTTCGCGATATGCGCGCATTACCGTGTTCGGGTTGATCGCGAGATCAACCGCCAGCTGGCGAACAGTGGGCAGCTGATCGCCGGAGGTCAGCGTGCCAGAAGCGACTCCGGCTCGTACCTGATCAATCAGCTGGCGGTATACGGGGACGCCGGTGTGCAGATCAAGCGCGAACCGAAAAGCCGTGCCGCGCTGTGAGCTGTTTCCCATGTGTCATAGTGTACTATATAATTAGTACAATATGTCAAGTTCTTTTTTCGTAATCGGCGAGGCGCTAGCTTGGAATAGGTAGCTTTGACAATGTCGTGACCAGAAATGACGTCCGCATGACGATGCAGTGACAACCTCAATTCCAGCGTGGGATAACTTCGAACTCAATTCGACGGCGTCAACCCTGCGGCGTCGTAAACCCTGCTAACTGAAAATCACTCGTTCGCGAGTAAGCCTTCGCGGACAAGCCGAGGCAAAGCTTCGTTTGGGCGCTTGGCAAAAAAAGGAGAAGGGACATGGGAAAGCTTCTGATTTGTATTTTCGCGACCGCATTGAGCCTGGGTACGACGTTGATGGTAGCCAACGAAGGACGAAACGGTTCGAACTCTGATGCGGTCTTGGCGCAGGACGGCAGTTTTCGCGACGGACTGTTTGTCGGCAGATTCACGGCAGAACAGGGATTGCCAATGCGCCCACCGGTGGGCCGATGGTCGACCCGGAGAGATCGCGAAGCTTTCGTGGCGGGATACCAGCGTGGATATGGCGCGTTTTCCGAAAATGCGACGCGTTAACCCTAGTTAACCAATAGTTTACAAACTCGAAAACTAAATCTCCAGTCTGAGGTGAATGGTATGCGCAGTTCGATGTTTGCATTGATTCTAGTCTTGGGATTATCGCTGTATCTGTTGCCGGGTGCTTTGAAAGCTGGAGCTCCGTCAGCGGCCGGAGGAAGTTTGCGGGGCACAGTTCGAGTTGAGGGCAAGATCCCTCCAGCAAAGCTAGTCAACATGGGTGCTGATCCCATTTGCGCCAAGCAGCATCCGTCTCCTGTTATGGTGCAGGAAGTCTTGGCGGATCCGAAGGGTGATTTGCAGAACGTGATCGTGTTCGTGTCAGAAGGTCTGAACGGAATGACATTTGATCCGCCAAGTCAGCCGGCGGTGGTGGAGCAAAAGGGGTGCATGTACCAGCCGCACGTTATGGCGGTAAGGGCTAACCAGACCTTGGAACTGGTGAATGATGACGCGACTTCCCACAACATTCATCCTCAGCCCGCCAATAATCGCGAGTGGAACAAGGCGGAGCCTCCCGGATCAAAGCTGGAAGATTCTTTCGCGCGGGAAGAAGTCGCGATTCCGGTGAAGTGCAACGTGCATCCGTGGATGAAAGGGTATATCGCTGTTTTCAAGCATCCCTTCTTTTCAGTTACGGGCAAAGACGGAGTCTTCGATTTGCGCGATCTTCCGGCTGGAACTTACACGATAAGAGCCTGGCACGAAAAGTTGGGCACGAACACACAAATCGTGACCATTGGCCCCAACGAGACGAAGGAAATCAGCTTTGTTTTCAAGGCGATGTAGTTCCGCGAGGGCTAATGCTTGGCTCGGAAGCCCTTGCGGCGCTCTTCGCTGTACCGATGTAATGCGTCGAGGATGATTGGATATGCTTCAGTGGCGGGGCGGATCTCGTCGACCTCGACGGCTTTGCCTTCGAGTTGTTTGTAATCCTGGAAGAACCTGCGAAGCATGATCAATCGGTGAGGCGGCATTTCAGCCGCCTCGCGGTAAGAGTTGAACTCAGGGTCTTCGGTAGCGACCGCAATGATTTTGTGGTCCTGCTTGCCTGCGTCGAGCATGGTCATGAGGCCAATCGCGCGGGCGTGAATGATGGTTAGAGGCACGACGGTTTCCTGGCACAGCACGAGCACGTCGAGAGGATCGTCGTCTTCGGCAAGAGTCTGCGGGATAAATCCGTAATTCGCCGGATAGTAAACCGCGGAGTAGAGTACACGGTCGAGTCGGATGAGGCCGCTGGACTTATCGAGCTCATACTTCACGCTTGATCCGAAGGGGATCTCGATGACGCAATCAAATTCGTGAGGAAGCTTGCCGCCGGGAGTGACATCGTGCCAAGGATGGATCATAGAAGAAAGTAGTGTTCTCCGTGATCGTCCATTCTAGCGGATGAGCTAGCGGGGAAAAACGCTTGTTGGGAAATCCAAACCCCGAAGACTTCTCATTAAAACGTTTCTGAGCCCCGCAAAGTCTATGGTTTCCGACCGGATCATTTCATCGAGATGGATGGCTTACTGGACACCTTGATTCCCGTCCATCAGAGGGGTAGAGTTTAGATGGGTTCTCCTGTCGGGGCAGTCTAATGTCAAGCCAAGCGAAAACGTATCTCAAGTTTGGTGGCGCAGTGGCAATCATTCTGCTGCTGCTGGGCTACCTTGCCTACACCGGCGTGCAGGACAGCAAGAGCTACTACGTCACTATCAAAGAGCTGCACAAAATGGGTGATGGCGCTTACTCAAAGCGCTTGCGCGTGGCCGGCAACGTGCAGCCAGGATCGATCAAGCGGACGGGAACGCACGTGCAATTTGTGCTGGTCGAGCAAGATCAGAACCTGGCGGTTGACTATACGGGGACAGAGGCGCCTCCTGACACCTTCAAAGACGATTCTCAGGCTCTGGCTGATGGCAGTTTCGGTCACGACGGGGTTTTTCACGCCAAGCAACTGCAGGCAAAGTGCGCGTCGAAGTACGCTCCGCAACAGCCCGGTGCACCGGCCAACGGAACCCAGGCGACGGAGCCGACTAAGAGCATGACGCAAATGCAAACCGAACAGCCTGCCCGCGTGAACTAGCTGGATCGTAATTCTTCTTCGCTTGCTGTCGAACTGCTTACTCATTCGCTTGATCCGTCGAGCGCTATTCGCGGCCTTCGCTACTGTGTAACGTTCTCTGCTTTGCAAAAAGTCTGCGAAATCCATAGATTCATGCTTTGGCAGTCGCGAGTTCAACGCTGACGTTTCTCTTAATTAGGTGAATATTTCCAGAATGGGGCCGGTTGCCACATCGATCATTCAGATCGAAAACGTCATCAAGCAGTTCGGGCGCTTTGCCGCCCTGCGCGGAGTGTCCGCCGAGTTCGATGCCGGACGCTTCCATGCCATCCTCGGGGACAACGGTGCGGGAAAGACTACATTGCTGCGCGCGTTGGCAGGATTAGCGCAGCCGACGCAGGGATCGATTTCGATCTTCGGAAAATCCCCGCAAGCCGCCTGCCGCGATATCGGGTATATGGCTCATCCTTCGCTGCTTTACGACGAGATGAGTGGTATGGAGAATCTGCGCTATTTCGCGCGCCTATACGGGATTGCCGGGAATTCCCGTTGCGAGGAAGCAATCCGAAGTGTGGGGCTCGATCCGGCTTTGAATCGGGGCGTCGGCCAGTATTCGCAAGGCATGCGGCAACGGATGTCGCTAGCTAGGGCCATCCTGCATGATCCGAAAATTCTGTTGCTCGACGAACCTTTTTCAAACGTGGACGTCACCTCTGCGCACGAGATGGTTGGATTACTGAAAGGCATGTGCGATTCGGGTAAGACAATCTTCGTGGTAACACACCAAGCGATGCTGTTGGAGGGAGTCGCGGACGAGTTCATCTGGATGCAAGCCGGTCAGATTGTGGACAGAACTGCTATCGTGACGCGCAGCGTGAATCAGCAGAGGAGCGTGCTATGAACTCGCTCTGGAGTTTAACCCTGGCCACGCTGGTGAAGGACATTCGCCTGGAATGGCGCTCGAAAGACGCGCTGAACGCGATGCTTTTCTTCTCGTTGCAAGTCGTCGTCATTTTCGTGTTTTCGTTTGACCCCCTGGCGGAAGAATCGCGACACATTGTGGGCGGCCTGGTGTGGATCGCATTTCTTTTTGCTGCTGTCGTCGCCCTTAATCAGACGTGGGCGAGGGAACTGCGCAACCAGGTGCTGGACGCTTATCGCGTGTCTCCTGCTCCAGCGAATGCGCTCTTTCTGGCGAAGGCTCTTGGCAATTTCATGTTTGTGGTCGTGCTTCAGGCGCTGATGGTGCCATTATTCGTGGTCTTTTATAACCTGCGAGCGTTGGGCCCTGCATGGCAATTGATTCCGATTGCGGTACTCGGCACATGGGCACTAGTGGTGAATGGAACATTCTTCGCAGCGATGTCTTTGCGCACACGCAGCCGAGAGATTATGCTGCCATTGCTTCTGTTTCCGATTTCTATTCCGGCTGTGATCGCTATGGTTGCAGGCACGACTGCGATTCTCACGGGTGAGAACTCAGCGCATTTTTACATCGTATTGCTTCTCACCTACGATGTGGTGTTTACTACAGCTTGCCTGGGTTTGTTCGAGACAATCCTGCACGCGGAATGAAGCGTCTTTTCCCCATCCTTTCGATACTTACCGTGGTTCTGCTGGCGTATGCCCTGTACGAGGCTCTGGTGGTTGCTCCGACGGACGCGCTACAGGGCGATGTTTATCGAATCATCTACTACCACGTGCCGTCAGCATGGACGGCATTCCTCCTGTTCTTCATCAACTTTATCTCTTCGATCCAATACCTCGCGCGGGCGAAGCCTTCCAGGGACCGAGCTGCGAAGTGGATTGTCATTGGCATCGGAGTGCTCGGTGTCATCGCGACATTTATCCCCGCGGTTCAACACTTACTGCCGAATGGAATGCGTCCTAGCGCAGTGGCAACGACCGTCCTCCTGATTCCGATCTTCTATCTTTTGATTGGGAGATGGTTTCCCGGAGACCGGCTCGATGTACTTGCGGTTACATCAGCCGAAGTAGGCGTAGTTTTTTGTACGATCGTTTTGGTGACAGGACCTCTTTGGGCGCGCCCTGTCTGGGGAATATGGTGGGCGCCTGGAGACATTCGGCTGACCTCTACGTTGGTTCTTTGGTTGATTTATGTGAGCTACCTCATGCTGCGAGGTTTTTCTAACAGCGCGCAGACGCAAATGCTCGCCGCTGCGCTGGCCGTATTTGGAGCACTGGATGTTCCGCTTGTTTACTTCTCAATCTGGTTCTTCCGAACGCAACATCCGCAGCCGGTGATCGGTGGAGGCGGATCCATGGATCCGAGAATGTTGCATGTCCTGCTGATCAGCTGGATCGCGTTCCTCTGTTTTGCGTTTTTGGTGTGCTGGTCGCGGTTCCGCCTGGAGTTGCTGAAGCGCGAAGTCGAGCAAGCTCACGCGATGGAATCACTGGCAGGCGCGGGAACATCGTCGAAGACCAGTCTGCCGCTGACCAGGAGTTCCAGATGAACTCGGTCAAGTTCTTGTTCGCCGCCTACATCGCGACATGGGTGATTCACGGCGTCTACTTGGGAAGCGTGGTCCGGAGATTCAGCCAGCTGCGAAAGCAACTGAAGGAACTCGGCAAGGAAAAGTAATTTTTCGAGACCGGTGCTGATCAGGTTCTTTGAAAGTTTGAGCCCGGTTCGGCGAGGCGTGGTTCCTTCAAACCATATTTTGCCAAACACCACAATGCTCGGAAGCCGTCTCGCCAACCAATTTTCTTGCCTTCCGCGTACGTGCGGCCCCAGTAGCTGATGCCGATCTCATAGACCCGAAGTTGCCGCTTCGCAATCTTGACTGTGATCTCTGGCTCAAAACCGAACCGGTCTTCCTCGATCGGAATCGCCTGGATTACCTCTCTCCGGAAGACCTTGTAGCAGGTTTCCATGTCACTCATGTTGAGGTTCGTAATCATGTTCGAGAGCAGCGTGAGCAACCAGTTTCCGGCGAAATGCCAGAAATAAAGAACGCGATGGGGGCCGGCGCCTAGAAAGCGGGAGCCGTAGACGACATCGGCTTGACCAGTCTCCAAAGGTTCGAGCAGACGAGAATACTCACTGGGATCGTATTCGAGATCTGCATCCTGAATGATGACGTAGTCTCCCGTAGCTTCTTGAATGCCACGCCGGAGAGCGGCGCCCTTTCCCATGTTGCGCGGCTGCACGAGCACGCGCATCCTGGGGGATTGTTTCTGGAGATCAGCAAGAATATGTGGGGAACCATCCGTAGATCCATCGTCCACACAGAGCAATTCGATGTCTAGTCCAACGGACAAAACCCGCTCCACGACGCACCGCAGCGTAGCCTGTTCGTTGTAAACGGGCATGACGACCGAGAGTTTCATCTGTGAGAAAGCTTACTGTACCAGACTCGAGAATAACCGCTGCACCGACCGAAATCGGACGCCGGTGAAGGCGAGATCAGTGCGTGATTTTCCACTCGTTCTGTAAAGCGGTGAAAAAGTCGGGGCCACCACCAGAGCGGAGGAACTGGTAATCCTCAATCATGGCGGCAACACCGATGCGGGCAGAGGGAAGAGGATCCTCGACGCGGATCACGCGGGCGGAGAAACGCACTCGAACAGCGTCGGTAAGGGTTACATGTGGAGGAAAGGTCATCGTAACCTCGATCTTGGTTCCCTCGGTTACTGCGCGGTCAAGGTAGAAGAAGACGCCGCGGGCGCTGACATTCTGTGTTTCGGTGTGGAATTCACTCTCGCCTTCAAGTTTCACGATTGCGGGCAATCGCATATCGAAACGCCGCATTGCCCTCCGGTCCTGTGAATTCGGTTGCATAGTCCGCTGAAAGCGTGAAGTCCACCGATAAACTCATAGCAACGCCCACAAATCAGACTCGACAGCCGTACTTCCGAGTTCAATTTATAGATTTCCCAGCAGTTTGCAACTGCAAAATGCGGTTGGAACTGACTCGGTTAATCGTTTGCGCCAGATTTCGAGGGGAGCTATGAGAGAGAAAATGGGAGAGGGATTGGTGGAGAGCTAAATCGATCTGTGCAATCCTCGTACCACAAGGCTGAGATTTGGAAGCTGCCTGAGGCAGCCGATTCAATGCCTTGCAGATCCTTCGCCGACGATTTGGCAGCTCGATGCAATTCGTTGCACGCGAATGTGCAGGAGAATGGAAGAAAGCGAGCCTTATCCAGTTAAGCTCAAACGGGAGAACTTTACTGATCAATCCGGCATCTTTCCTAAGGGTCGGTCGCATCTGACGAAACTTGAGCGAGTGGAGTCCGGAGGCGGCTTGACTTGCCTATCCGCAAGATGTTTAAGTAGTTACTTAATTTTTCAGCGAGTTCCAGTGACCAGCGAGCTGAGGGCGAAAACTCGCCCGGGTGTCTGCGTCGGCCCGCAGCCATATCCCGTGCAATGCCACTCACCACTGACCTGAGGGAGACGAGTTGAGCGCACGAACTGATCTGATATCGGAGGAACGAGTGAGAGTAGAACGCCGTTGGGGGGCAGCATCCGTCGGTTGGATTCGTGTTCTGGTAGCCGGAGTCATTTTGCTCGGGGGAGGCTGCTTGATTCTCGGGTCGAGTTCCCGAGCACGCCAGACCGTCGTAATGAATGCATCCCCATCCTTCAGCAGACAGGCAGGATTGAGCATGCCGGACACTGGCCAATTCTCCGGTCCCAATGCTACTCAGGACGCAACGACAAGAGCGCGTTCGCTTCTGGCTGGATTACCACTCTACTTCGAGCCAAATCAGGGCCAGGGGAATCTGGATCCCGCCGATCCACGAGCGAAATTTATAAGCCGCGGCGCGGGCTATAGCCTTTTTCTTGGCTCGGAAGGCGCGATTTTAAGTCTGGCATCTCATGAGCATCCGAAGAAAACGCAGGGCGTACCCGAACCGCCTTCTGCGCCAAGTCTGGAGTTCCTGCAGATGCGGCTTGCCGGGGCAAATCCCGGGTCTGTAGTAAGTGCCACGGATGAACTTGCTGGAAAGAGCAACTACTTCATCGGGAACAATCCCGCGAAATGGCGGGCTGGTGTGCCCCATTTCGCCCATGTTCGCTACGAAAATATCTATCCAGGCATCAATCTCGTCTTCTACGGACGAGAAGGGAAGCTCGAATACGACTTCCAGGTAGGACCGGGGGCCGATTCTAGGCAAGCCGAATTGGAATTCGATGGCGCGAAGAAACTCGAGTTGAAGGATGGTTCTCTGGTCATTCGTGCGGAACGGGGCAGCGTTGCACTCGAGGCTCCTCGCGTGTATCAGGAGATCGCGGGCAAGCAGCAGCCCGTCGAAGCGAGCTTCGTCCTGCGTGGTAAAGACCGAGTTGGATTCGCGATCGGTACCTATGATCATTCCCGGGAACTGGTCATCGATCCAATCCTGAATTTTTCAACCTACTTCGGGGGCAGCGGAGACGAGCTTTCGTCCTTTGTCGCGGTGGATGGTAACTTCAACATCTATCTCACCGGTTCAACCACGTCGACAAATCTCCCCGTGACTGGCGGTTCGTTCCAGGGGACGCTGAAAGGCACGCAGAATGTTTATGTGGCGAAGATCAGTCCGCCGTTAGGATCGATTGCCGCTACCTTGGACGACGTTACATATCTCGGCGGAACTGGTACGGATACTCCTGCGGGGATTCAGGTGGACGCCGGAGGATTCCCTTACCTGGCAGGCACAACGTCGTCGGTCGATTTTCCGACGACAGCAACCAACGCGTATCAGAAAACTGTGTACTTGAACAGCACCGGAACATCGCATGCGTTTGTGACGAAGCTAAAGAATGATTTTAGTTCGCCGCTGTATTCCTCCTATCTCTCCGGGAATGGGACGGATGCTGCGACCGGGATGACGATCGATGCCTCTGGGAACTTGTATGTAACGGGCACGACCACCTCAACTAACGTCGCGGATCCAGGCCACGGCATCCAGTTTCCGGCGAGCCTTGCCCCGCAGGCTGCGACAGCCTTTCAGCCGAACTCGGATTCTGCGATTCAGTTTTTCGTCACGAAAGTGAGTACGAGTGGGTCGGGAGTTGGAAGCATCGCTTATTCGACCTACTTTGGTGGGGCAAACTTCAACCCGCCAGCTGGTACCACCTTGCCAACAGTCATTGGAGGTGGCATCACGGTTGACGTAGTTGGAAATATTTACTTCACCGGAACGACGAATTTCACGTACACCGGATGTTCGGGATGCGGGACCACCGACTTTCCGATTTTGAATGCGTATCAGCCCTGTCTGGACTCGGCGCCGCCGACGACCATAATTCCTCCGCAATCTTGCCCGTCTACCACCGCGACAGAACCCGACGCATTTGTGGCGAAGCTAAATCCAAACGCGGTGCCGGGCCAACAATTGCTCTGGTCCACGTATATAGGAGGATCCGGAACAGACTCCGGCGTGGGTATCGCACTCGATACGGGCGCTGCGAACGTCTACGTGGTCGGTACTACAGACTCCCCAGATTTTGTGAATCCGAGTTTTGTAAACACGTACGCATCATTCCAGAAATGCCTTAACAACGAGCCGCAGAACCCAACCCCCGGTACCCCTTGTACGATGCAAACGAATCCCCCCAACGATGCTTTCGTGGCTAAACTCACGAATCCGACGATTACGCAGGGAAGCACGACGACCGTTGCTCTGAGTTACTTCTCTTACCTGGGAGGGGCTAACAATGAGGCGGGAAATGCAATCGTCGTCGATTCGAACAGCGGGGCAGTGATAACAGGATCCACGCAGTCTCCGTTTACAAATACAGACGGAACATTTCCATTGGCGCCAAACCCCAGTTCTATTCAGAGTACGCTGTACGATGCACAGGCTGCGTTTATCGCGCGGATCAATACGGCTGCCGTGGTAGGGCAGACGACGACCGCTTCGTGGTCCACTTATTTTGGAGGAATCTGCTTACCCTTGGGCAATCCGGCGTGTGTGGCGGACACGACGACGGGTTCGGGAATTGCGCTCGACGTTAATCAGGACACCTACGTGGCTGGCGATACCAACTCCGCGGTCCTGACGATGGCAAAGCCGCTGACACAGGGTGCGGTGATCAATGGCGGCTACGATGCATTCGTGACCCAGTTGGGCACCGCCGTGAGTCTTTCGATATCCGGCGTGCTGAATCTGGGCACAAGCCAATCGTTTATCAGTGCAGGGAACCCAGCGACGTTTACCTACACGATCACGAATAACGGCCCCGATCTCGCTAGCAATATCACGGTTCTGGCGACTATGAGTCCGGGAGTGACTGGTGTCCCACTCACGAACATCACCGGAACGATCAGCACTGGGACTTGTGGTGGCGGAACGTCCAGCAACACCGGCATCAGTTGCGGGCCAATTTCTCTGCAATCGGGTTCGACCGCTACTTTGACGATTACTGCCAGCCCGACGGCCAACAGCAGTGGGGCTTCCCCGCAATCCTTTAACGGAGGAACGATTCAGGTTCTAGCACCCGGCAACATCGTGTTGGCTGAAACTTCCGTTACTGCGCAGATGTCCGATTTCAGGATGACGGTGAGTCCGCTGAATCAGGGTGTCCCGCAGGCCGGGGCGACAGCGACCTATCAAGTACAACTCACTCCTTCTCCGCTTTTTGGTTCCGCGATCAGCTTATCCTGCAGCGGCAACCCCACAGGTACAAGCTGCAATTTCAGCCCCAGCAACTCGATTACGATATCGAGTGCCAGTGGTGCAACCGCGACATTGAACATCCCCACCACCGCGCGCCCGATCACACCGACGGCAAGTCTGCTCCCGCGGCACTTCTACGCGCTGTGGATGGCGATCCCATTGATGGGGGTCTTTGGGATTAGTGGCGATCGTCGGCGACGCAAAATTCTTGGCATTTTCATGCTCTGCACTGTTTTTGCACTGCTGCTTCTTCTGCCGGCGTGCAGCCATAGCACAACACAGACTCCGGTGAGCGGAACGCCCGCAGGAACTTACACCATTACTGTGACGGCGTCTTCGGGCACGGATTCCAAGAGTCAGACGATCACGCTTAGTGTTCCGTAAAATCGGACAGATGAACGCAGAAACGAAAACCCACGGCTTCTACGCCGTGGGTTTTTCAATTTCTTGAATATGTTCAGGTTTCATTCAGGCTATGCGCCAGCGGAGAGCTTGTGATGGCCACGCGCCTCGGCGATTCCATACTGCCGGATCTTATACAGAAGAGCTTTGTAGCTGATCTGCAGGATCGCTGCTGCTTGCTTCCGATTCCAATTGGTTTGCTCCAGGGCGCTTGTGATCGCCTGAGCTTCCGCTTCATCTTTGGCCGAACGGGCTAAGGACTTTAGTCCGCCGGAATCGTTGGTTCTTGAAGAATCTGCGTGACCGCCGTTCCCATCATTTCGCGGGAGCAGTTCGGTCACGGCCAAGCTTTCGTCCCCCAGAATGAGATAACGCTTCAGGAAGTTGTTCAACTCTCGCAGGTTTCCAGGCCAAGTGTGGTTGTGACAGGCCTGCAGCAAAGCCGGGGAGAGCGGCAAGGGTGAACGCGCATAGCGTTCAGCCATGCGATTCATGGAATGCTTCAGCAGGATCGGGATCTCTTCCTTACGATCGCGTAACGGCGGCAGGCTCAGGGTAAAAGCGTTCAGCCGATAATAGAGATCTTCGCGCAGTCGCTTGGTGGCGAGCGCTTCTGGAATGTTGATGTTCGTTGCCGCCAGGATGCGAACGTCGACCTTGATGACCGACCGGCTTCCAAGGCGGGAAAACTGCTGGTCCTGTAAGACGTGCAGAAGCTTGGCCTGGAGGAGTGGCGGCATCTCGCCGATTTCATCGAGAAGGATGGTGCCCTTGTTGCACAGCTCAAACTTTCCTGGCTTGGCGTGAGTGGCGCCCGTAAAAGCACCGGGCTCATAGCCGAACAGCTCGCTCTCAAGAAGATCGGCGGGAACTGCGGCACAATTTACTTTCAGAAAAGTTCGATGAGCACGCGGTGACAGCTTGTGAATGAGGCGCGCCAGGACTTCCTTGCCGGTTCCGCTCTCGCCCAACAGGAGCACAGGGATATCAACATTGGCGACAAGTGCGGCTTGGGAGCGAATCTTGCGCATTGCCGGGCTGGCTGCGATGAAGAAAACGTCATCTGCCAGTTCTTCCACTTCTCCACCATAGCTCTGCTTGCCCTGTCCAAGGCTCAGATCAATTACCGCATCCAGTTCGGCTTTCTGAAAAGGCTTTGTCAGGTAATCTTGCGCGCCTAATTTCATGGCCTGAACTACCTTGCGTGTATCGCTCACGCACGACAACATGACAACCTTCGCGCTCGGCTGCTTTTGCCGAATTTGCTCCAGCGTTTGAAGGCCATCGATGCCGGGCATCAGTACGTCGAGCAGAACCAGATCCGGCTCCAGGCCTTTTTCGATTCGTTGCAGCGCTTCTTCTCCGGTAGCGGCGGTTTCGACTTTGTAGTCATCCACCTCGAGCAGCGTCTTGATATAGCGCAGCATGCCCGGTTCGTCGTCCACCAGCAGAATCTTGGCGGTTCGTTTCATCGATGTTTTCCTTTGCTGGCGGTGGCAGTAACTGGTTTAAACGGAATCAGGAAAGAGAATTTGCAGCCCGCTCCAGGATCACTTTCGACCCAGATTTTGCCGCCCATGCCTTGCACCAGGCGGCGAGCAATGGCCAGTCCCAATCCCATACCGTCCTTTCCCTCAGTTCCGGGCAATCGAAAGAAATCGTCGAACACTTCCAGATGGAATTCGGCCGGAATGCCGGGCCCGGTATCGGCGACACTGACCTTCACCGAATTCGGATGACCGATGCTTTGGCGGCGACGTTCGGAAGCCGAAGGGAGGGAGGCAGCTCGCCGCTCCCACATGTAGGGCTCGGCGTGCAGCCAAACGGTTCCCGCTTGGGGCGTGAACTTGAACGAGTTCTCGAGCAAATTGGAAATGACTCGCTCTAATTTCGGCGCGTCGAACGAAAAGATCGGAAGCTTCTCGTTGGCGAGAAAGTAGAGAGCAATTCCTTTTTGCTGAAAGCGGCTGGACCAAAGCCGGCATACGCCAGACAAACATTCGTTGAGGTCTGCAGTCTCAAACTGCATGCGCAACCCGCCGATTTCGAGGGCGCTGTAGGTGAGGAAGTCCTGAATAAAATTCTGCAGGCGTTTGCCGCTGTCGCGCATGTCTTGCAACACTTCTCGTTGTCGCTCGCTCACAGGACCCAATTTTTCGCTCTGCAGCAGCTCAACGTATCCGTTCAGGATGGACAGCGGTGTCTTGAGATCGTGGGCAGCGGAAGCAAGTGCGTTGGTAGTGCGTTGAAACCGTTCGCGAAGTTCTTTGTATTCGTGCAGCAGATTTTCAGGACTTGGAATGTCCTGATCAGAGGTCGAGACCGCACGGGAAGTTGCTGCACTGGTACCCGGGTCTGAAACACACGCGTTTTTGTGGGCAGAGGCCATGAAAGAAATGCCACAGGTTTACGTGGGGAGGAAATGCCGCACTCTCAACTCGCATAAAAGGGAGTGCCGATAACAAAAATCGTATGGCAGGGGGTCGAAGTTGTCAATCAAAAATGCAATGGAATTACCCAAGTATAGCAAAACCTTGCACTTCCGGATGTTCGAGTTTCGGCAACGGCATTGTTGCGTGGGCGAATGTATGGCGAATATACCGGCCTGAATGACCAAGCTTTTGCCCGGTTTTCGAGGCGTGTGTTGGGTTGATGACAAGTTCCAAGACTACTTTCATAGGGCTTTCGACCGATATTTGGCCACTGAGGTGCTGTTTGAGACTGCTGGCCGTGGCCTTATGGAGAGATTTGCAATGAACGGGGGGAAGTCCGCAAAGGAGCGGCGGAAGTGGTCCAGGCTGCCGCTGGCAATTCCCGTCTTCGTGCGAAGCCGTGATCGCAAAGGTAAGGAGTTCCTTGAGTTCGCCACGTCATTGAACGTGAGTGCGGGTGGGATGCTGGTCGCGATTCGTCGCCTGCTACCGACTATTGGTCAGATACGATTGGAGATTCCCAGTGTCCCGGTGGGCGCGATGGCCACATTGCCGCACGCGGCCAGAATACTTCGTGCCAAAACTCTTCGGACGACACCTGCCGACGGATACTACTTGCTCGGGCTTGAGTTCGCTCGTCCTCTGCCGCTTGGTCGCAAGTCTGCCTCCAAGAGGAAATCAGTTTCAAAGATGTGAAAAAGTTTGCGCATCGGTTACCGAAAAATGTTACCCTTGCGACCAACCTCAAGTGACTGAGGTGTGACCTGTTACGTCTTTGGTAAGTTGATGTCTTTCAATCAGATAGGCTAGATTTAGTGGTAACTCCGCAGATTCGCCACCTTTGGCTCTCGGGGTGCACTGGAATAGTTCTCCTCCTAGTCGGTAAATGCCTATCATGACAAGCAACGTGAATACACTCGTTCAGCCTCTAGGGGAAATGCCGCCTGATGCCATCGTGTTCGGTCGAAGTGAAGCGATGCAGGCTGTCAGGGATCGCCTCACGAAACTTGCTGGGGCCAATGTTCCGGTGCTCATTCAAGGCGAAAGCGGAACCGGAAAAGACATTATCGCCAGAATGATCCACGCAGCGTCACCATGGAAGAATGGCCCATGGGTCAAAGTGAACTGTCCAGCCATTCCGGGCACTTTGCTGGAGAGCGAACTGTTCGGCTATGAGAAGGGTGCCTTCACGGGTGCGTATGGAGTCAAACCGGGCCGCGTCGAAATGGCGCACCGCGGCACCTTGTTCCTGGACGAAATCTCTGAATTGGACATGTCGCTGCAGTCGAAGCTGCTGCAGCTGTTGCAGGATGGCCAATTCTGCCGTATCGGTGCGCAGGAGGATAAGAAAGTCGAAGTGCGCGTCGTCTGCGCGACCAATCGCAAACTCGAACAAGAGATTGAAAATGGTACTTTCCGTTCCGATCTTTTCTACCGCATCAATGTGGTGAACTTGTACTTGCCTCCATTGCGCGAGCGCGCTGCAGACATTCCGGAGCTGGTTACTTACTTCCTCGACTATCACAATCGCAAGTACAACTGCCGTGCGAGATTTCTATCGAACGAGATGATGACTACTCTCAGGAAGTATCACTGGCCGGGAAATATTCGTGAGCTCGAGAATCTGGTTAAGCGCTACGTGATTCTGGGCAATGAAGACGTAATCGCGACTGATCTGGCGCCACGCCCTGCCGATTTTTTCAACACTGACATCCCGGTGGACGGGCAGATCTCTCTGAAGAAATTGACGAAACAGGCGGTTCGGGAGTTAGAGCGAAAAGTAATCCTCAAGGTCCTGCAAAATCACCATTGGAATCGTAAGCAAGCAGCTCGAGCCTTGAGCATTAGCTACCGCGCTTTGCTGTATAAGATTCGCGATGCCGGATTGCCGTCCAATCGAATGACGCGTCGCGATCCGGAGCCTCCCAAACAGGAAATCGCTGCCGACTAGGGGCAAACGGAGAGATCCGTTGTCATCCTGGCTCTGGCCCGGCTTGCAGCAGTTCTTGCCAGCATCATTGACCACAAAAACTCCCGCAATGGCTGAAGGGGCGAAAGGGCTGCGGTAGAGGGGGACCAAACGAACCTAGGGCAGGCGACTTTCTGCGAGTGGCAAATGCGGTCGGACGCGCTCCATCAGCGCATCCCTCAGAAAGGGGCCGCCCGCCAGCAGGCCCGAGAGAAGCGGATTGCGGTTGTTGCAGCGCAGCGGTTCATTGTCGAGGGTAGCTACGAAACCGCCAGCGCTTTCGACCAAGGCAGCACCGGCAGCCACGTCCCATTCATTTTTCGGCGTCAGCGTAAACGTGATGTCGGCCTGCCCGACGGCGACCAATCCCAGCTTGTAGGCCACTGATCCCATCGGACGGATCTGATACTCCCCCTTCTGGAATGTCTGCCATTCGCCGCGCTTTACCTCGCTGCGACTGGCCAGAATCAGCGATCGCTTTAGGTCTGTCCGCTGGCTCGGTTGCGCGGGTTTTCCGTTATAGAGCACACCTGCGTCAATGGCGCCAATGATCGTTTCATTTGTTGCCGGATTGCAAATGCCTCCGGCGACTGGCCGTCCATCTTCGACGAATCCGATAGAAGCGCAGAACTCGGGAATGCCTTGAACAAACTCTCGCGTTCCATCCAGCGGGTCAACTACCCAAACGCGGCGCTTGGTCAACCGCGACACATCATCGACGCTCTCTTCTGAAAGCCAGCCCTCATCCTCGCGCAATAAATTCTGGCGCAGCACAGCGTCGATGGCGCGATCTGCTTCGGTCACAGGATCATGCCCAATCTTGTATTCGGTTTCGATCGCACCTGGAGTAAAACGAGCGAATACGGTGCGAGCGGCCTCCAATGCGGCGGAGATGCGCTCCAGAATGTCAGCGTAGGCAGAAGAAGTCATTTTGGATGAGAATTTCCTCAGATCAGGCCCACAACATTCGGGCCCCTGTAATGAGAAGTAACGTGCAGAGTATGCGGCGCAGCCAAGGCATAGGAAGGCGTGTAGCCAGATGAGAGCCGAGCAATCCGCCCGGTATGGAGCCGACCAGTAACGTCAGTACCAGACCAGGGTCAACGTTGCCGAGCCGCAAATGCATAAATCCGGTCACTCCGGTCAGTATAACGGCATGCACAATGTCGGTCCCAACGTTAATCTTCGGCGGGAAACTGTAGAACAACAGCAACAGCATCATGATGATGCTGCCGGATCCTACGGAAGTCATTCCGACTAGGAAACCGGCCAGGAGCCCGATTGCCGCGATACCTGCTAATCCCTTCATCGTGGGCGGGCGATTCGCGATTCGTTCTTCGATCCGTCTCTGGAAAAGCATCAGCGTCGGAATGACGATGAGAAGAATGCCAACCGCGCTCTTGATGAAGTTGTTGACGCCGTCACCGTACAGGTGACGGATGTACATCAGGAGGTTCACTCCGATAATCGAACCCGGAACGCTTCCAGCCGCAAGAGCAAGCACGACGGTGCGGCGAACCGTGCCCTTCTTGAGATGCATCAGGCTCGCCGGGACTTTCGTGAAGAAATTGAAAAGTGCGTCCGAACCAACTGCCACAATCGCGGGCACTCGTAAACCAAAGATCAGCACGGGGAGCAGCAACACGCCGCCCCCCACGCCGCTCATTCCAATCAGAACACCAACAACAAAGCCGACCAGGATTTTGAGTGCTACCAGTTCCATGTTCGGACCGTCCTACGCTGCGGCTCCGCTTACTCCGATGAAACCTTCCCGTTCCAGATGCAAAATAATCTCTTGGGCGGCTTCCTCCGGAGACGACTCGCCAGTGTTGATGGTTACTTCAGCATCCGCCGGAACTTCGTAGGGATCCGAAATCCCGGTGAATTCTTTGAGGATGCCCGCTCGAGCTTTGGCGTACAGGCCCTTGCGGTCACGCTGCTCGCAGACTTCGACCGAAGTGGCAATGTGTACCAGAATGAAGCCTCCGTACGGCTCGATCATCTGGCGCACGCTTTTGCGGGTTGCATCGTACGGAGCGATCGGAGCGCAGATGGCGATTCCGCCATTCTTCGTGATCTCCGAAGCAACATAACCGATGCGGCGGATGTTGATATCGCGGTGCTCTTTCGAGAATCCCAATTCCGACGAAAGGTGCTTGCGCACCAGATCCCCATCCAGTAACGTCACCGGGCGTCCACCGACCTCGAGGAACTTGGTGAGCAGGACATTGGCAATCGTCGACTTGCCGGAGCCGGAGAGACCGGTGAAGAAAATCGTAACTCCCTGGCTGCTCCGTGGCGGGAAGCTGCGGCGCAATTCATGCACCACCTCCGGATACGTGAACCAGCCCGGAATTTCGCGTCCCTCGTTGAGCCGCTGGCGCAACTCAGTTCCGGAAATGTTCAGAACGCGATCCGTCTTCTTGACCTCGTCGTCCGGTACATAACGGTCTTCATCTTCGAGATACACCATCATGCTGAAGGGCACCATGGTGACCCCGATTTCAGACTCGTGCTTTTTGAAGAGCTCTTGCGCCTCGTACGGACCGTAAAACGGCTTGCCGTCCGTGTCCTTACCCGGACCGGCGTGATCGCGCCCAACAACCAGATGCGTGCAGCCATGATTCTTGCGGATCAGTGCGTGCCAGATCGCCTCCCGCGGTCCGCCCATACGCATCGCCAGCGGAAGCAGCGAGAGTTTTTGCGTGCCCTGTGGATACTTTGAACTCAGTAGCTGATAGCAACGCACGCGCGTGTAGTAATCCACATCCCCGGGCTTCGTCATTCCCACGACAGGATGAATCAGCAAATTGGCTTCAACTTGCTTTGCCGCACGGAATGTCAGTTCTACGTGCGCCCGATGCATTGGATTGCGTGTCTGAAATGCAACTACCCGGCGCCATCCGAGACGGGCGAACTCGGCGCGTAATTCCGCCGGAGTCAATCGCAGCGAACGGAAATCATAATGGGAAGGAGCCTGCAGGCCCTCGATCCGCCCACCCACATACCACGGGTTGGCGATATTCATGGCATAGTTGGCACCAGGATGAGCTGTGCTGGTGCTATTGAAAACAGCTTTAGCTTCCGCAGCCCGGTCCGGTTGCCACACTTCTTCTACGTACAGCACAGCAAGCATCACACCTTCGGCGTCCCGCAATGCAACTTTGCTGCTACCGGCAGTGAGTTTCTTCGCAAATTCTTCCGTAACGTCCAACGTGATTGGCATCGGCCAAAGAACTCCACTGGCCAGGCACATTTTGTGGCAAACGCTTTCGTAATCGACTTTGTTCATGAAGCCGCGCAGGGGAGAAAACCCTCCGCTCATCAGTAGTTCGAGATCGCAGATTTGGCGGGCAGTCAGATCCCACGATGGCCATTCGCGCGAATGGGCTTTCAGTTCTGCGGCTTTCTCCGGCGACGCGAAAAGATTGATGAGTTCGCCGCCGTGCGGAGCGATTAAATGGCTGGTAGAAGCGGACAAGAGCGTAAACCTCCCAGAACATCGATTTTGGATTTAGCGCATGTAAATCAGTGTCTCGCAGAGGGAATCAGTTGCTGATTTCCGGACTGCTGTTGGGGGGATTTCTTACGAGACTACAATGTGGGTCAGCGACCCCTAATTGCACTCAGTGTACATCAAACTGGACTACCAAACGCCACGCAAGTGCCATGCCGACTACGGTTTGGTCATTCTACTGTAAGTTAATAAGGATAAACGGTTAAATTTAGTTAAATCTTTTCCGCAGAGGTGCAGCCAGCCTCCTGTGCAACTTTTTGCGCAACCGTAGGAAAATCTCAATCTATCGCTATGCCCGTAGTGTGCAAATTTCTGCGCGCTTCCAATAACTCAATTGATTCAGATGAGGGAAAGAAGAGGAAAGGAAGAAATAACTAGTTCATGGCGCAGCGTTGTTGTTACCGCTGTCGAAAGGCTTTAACCGAACCAATCGTGCCTTCGACCGCCAAAGCCGATGCATACCCAGGTTCGCAATCAAGTTCCAGCAACGACCATTTTGACTCTTGGCTGTGAATTTCTTGAGCGCCTGACAGACGGGGCGGGACCGAGTTCAGATCTACGGTGAACGACGCAAGACTGCGCGTTAATCCCACGGCCTGAGCCTTAAGGAATGCTTCCTTGCATGACCAGAATCGGAAGAAATTCCGAAGCTTGTCTGCGCGCGAGAGCGGGCGAAGAAACTCTTTTTCGCCGTCGGAAAAGAATCGTTCAGCAAGCGCATCGATTTCGACATTCTCTCTGATCTGCTCTATATCTACACCAACTTCGAGCCCTTGCACGATCGCTAAAACGGAGCGCTCACCAGAGTGTGAGAGGTTGAACCGGATATCTCTTTCGGGATTTTCGATTGCAGGCTTCCCATGCGCGGCGTAAACAAAACATAGTTCGGCCGGCGGGCACTCCAGGTATGAGCCCAGGATAGCTCGCATTCTCGATCTCGCTACCGTGAAGCGGCGAGCATCCCTTTCGAAATGAAATCTGGCAGCCCGCTTAAGTTCGTCGGCCGATAGTAGTTCGCTAGCTTCAGCGACCGTGGAGGCGGGCGCCGCAAGCGGGAATTCCCATACATGAACGTCTGGTGAAGCCAGGGGAGGCGGCGAGAGCTTCATCCACCAGGCGCTGCTCAGGTGTGTCACCACAACCTTCGGATTTTGCGAAACAATCTCGCCGTTGTTCACGCGCGCACCGAGTCCAAGATTATACCGACGGGCCAGTTCCTATCCTTCAGGGAAAGAAACCCGGATTCGAAACGGGTGGACTACCCTTATCCGGCTCACATGAGTACTCTGTTTCGTTCAGTTTCCTAGCGATGTTAGCGCGCCCTTCGCCGTACATCTCGGCCTTTTCGAGCGCCCGAAATAACGGTATTCTTGAGCAAGTCGTGGCTTCCGCGCAGATATTAGCTGGCGATAATCCGCAGCCGCTCTCCGATCGCTGGGCTGGATGCGTGTCGGTGATCGTCCCTGTTTACAACGAGACGGCGCACCTAGCGGAACTTTTGAAGGCAGTGCAAGACTCGCCGGTCAAAAAAGAAATCATTATCGTTGATGATGGATCGACCGATGGCACCCGTGAAAAACTCCAGGCACTCCCGCCCCAGAGCGACATAACCATCGTCTTCCACGAGGTGAACTGTGGCAAAGGAGCTTCGATCCGTACCGCACTCGAGCACGCTCGCGGCGAATATGTCCTTATCCAGGATTCCGATCTCGAGTACGACCCCGGCGATTATCCCGCCTTGCTCGCTCCTTTGCGAGAAGGAGAGGCCAACGTGGTCTATGGAGTGCGCCCAGACCGTCCCGAGCGCGGAATGCGTTTCTTTCTCGGCGCGAAGTTTCTCACTCACCTCACAAATCTTCTGTATCGTGCAGGAATCCACGACGAGGCCACATGCTACAAAGTCTTCCGCCGCTCCCTCTTGCGAAGGGTGAAGTTGGAATGCCAGCGTTTCGAATTCTGCCCCGAAGTGACTGCGAAACTCTGCCGTATCGGCGAAAGAATTGAAGAGGTTCCCATCTCTTACCATCCTCGCTCCGCTGTCGAGGGTAAGAAAATTCGCCACTCCGACGGATGGCTCGCCATCTGGACCCTAATTCGTTACCGCTTTCTACCGCGCACCAGTTTCGTGAAGGCAGATCCCAGCGAATCAAAGGCTCCGTTTCCCGTGAGCTTCTTGCGAGCTCCCGAGATCTGATAGGCGGGAACTACACAGCAAGTTGGTCGAAGACCCGGAATCCGGAATTCTCTTCGTGAATGAAGGAATAATTCAGCGAACACACAACGAGCCTTGCGGATTATCCGCCGCCCTTTTTCAATTGCTGCTTCCAGCCGAGCACGCGGGCTTTGGCGCCCTCCGCCTCAGCCTCTGGGATCATGCCTTTCTTCTGATACAGAACCGATAGGCTGGTATGAGCCAGCACATCGTCCGGATCGATCTGCGCGATCCTGTTCGCCACTTCAATAGCCTCGTCGTAGCGTTGCAGATCCTGCAGCACCCGTGCCAGTCCGTGCATGGCTTCCGTAAATGTTGGATCGGTATTGATGGATTCGCGATACGCCGCAATCGCGTCCTCGAGTTTCCCATCCGCCATCAAGTCCAGCGCGGAGTAGTAATGATCTTCGGCCTTTTGGCGGATGTCAGCGTCGGACATGGAGAGAAATTCCAAGCGGAGCTAGGATTCTACCATGCGAGAATTCAGCGACAATCGCGTCTGGCTGTTCTAGCCCGGCGAGCGGCGCTCGTTCGTTTCTGTACGCTTCATCCTTTTATGGGTATTATGGCTCCATGCGGAACCGAATCCGCTTCCTGTGGAATGCAACAAAAGGCCATCGCCTGGCCCCTTGGCGAAGCCCCTACCTTCTTTGGCGCATTGAGACCTATACCGGCGTCAAAATGAAGCAAATCGGTTTTCTGGAATTCTGGGAATTTATGTGGCGGGAGCGCCACAACCTCTGGCGCTTTCTGCGATGGACTGGCGAGATGGAACGCTACATCCATCCCAAGCCAAAAAGCTCCTAATTCTCACTTACCTTATCCTGAACGGAGCTGCTTTTCGGGCGGAGCGAAGGATTTCCCGCGCATGGAATTGCGTTCGCGACGGCAGGGTGAACGGTTATGCTCCCTTGCCTGCCGCCGCAGCCTCGCCGAAAAGAATGCTGACCTCAGCGCCTTTGCCTGCTCCGGTTAACTGCGCGGCTGGAGCCCGGTTTGCCACGATCTCTAGATATCCCATGCTGCCAAGGATGCCGAACACTTCTCCCGGCCCACCCTCGGCGTAGGCGGTGTGGATCTCGCTGATCTCTTTGCTTCCCACCACAATCTTGAATGCTGATTTGCCGGCGAACAATGCGGGTGCATCCTCCGGCGTGACATTCGTGATCAGGTTCCCGAAGCGATCCACCTTTAGGACCACCGCACGTAAGCGGTTCTCGCCATTCGCCTTCGGACGCGGCGCCGCAAACTTCACATAATCTTCAATCTCGTCTCCGAATTTGTGCGAGTCCACCATCTTTGCCAGATACGCGGACACCGGCGCGAATACATCCCGCGCATGAAAGGTGTTGCTCACCGGCTGGTGAAAATAGTGATCGGAAGAGATGTGCCGCACGTGGATGCGTTCTTCCTTGGCATACACCATCGAGAGCACCCCATTATCAGGCGCAACGAAGTGATAGCCATCGCTCGAAGCGATAATCGGCCGCCGTGTGGTTCCGACTCCAGGGTCGACGACGACCATGTGGACCGTTCCGTTTGGGAAATAGGAATACGTCTGCGAGATGGCAATCGCGCCGTCGAGCACGTCGAACGCCTGAATGGCGTGCGTGATGTCGACGATTGCCGCTTCCGGAACAATGTCCAGAATGACTCCCTTTACGGCGCCCACAAAATGATCGTTAGTTCCAAAATCGGTAGTAAGAGTGATGATCGGACGATGCGGCAACGTTACCCTCGCTGGAAGACAGTATTATCCCTGTACATTCGACGTTAATTTGCAGGGAAGATGTGCGTCAAGACACTGAGGTAATGGCGTCAGCCTGGAGCTGCTCCCGGACAAACAATCTTGATCCCGTCAGTCCTCTCTCAGTGCCTGCATCGGCTGAATCGATGCCGCCTTGCGTGCGGGTAGCAGCGCCGCAATCAGTCCGATCACGGGCAAGACCAGCAGCACCGACACATACGTCCATGCATCCAACGGCCGGACGTGGTAGAGGAAGCTCTGGATGAGCCGCTCAGAGGCGAAGGCCAATACGAGTCCCACGGCGAGTCCGACTCCAATCAGGATGGATCCCTGCCTTAAGACCATTTGCGCAACGCTCTGTCGGGTCGCGCCCAGCGCCATGCGTACACCGATTTCACGCCGCCGGTATCCAACCAATTGCGAAAGCACTCCGTAGAGGCCGGCGATCACCATCGCAATCGCAAGTCCGGCGAACGACCCAACGAGATACAGTCCCAGCCGCTGGCTGAACGTGTTTTGCTCTACTGCCTCCTGCATGGTCTGGAAGTTGTCCAAGGCCAGTTGCGGGGCGGCCTGATGAAACACCAACTTCATCTCGGAAGCCACGGGTATATTGCCTCGGGTTCTGACCACGAAGCTAACCATTGTTCTCAAAAGCGCCTGATAGAAGAGCGAAGTGGTGGGGACCTGTTGCTGCGACAGCATAATCAATGGCTGCACGTCTCCGCCTACGCTCTTGTCGATCTGATCGGCAAGAACTCCAACAATGGTATACGGCTTGATCATGCCGGTCTCCTTGCCGTCGAGGTCGAGCTGTTTTCCTAGCGGATCTTTGCCCGAAAAATACTTGTGCGCCAGCTCTTCATTGATCACTGTCACAAATGGCGCGCTAGCCACATCGTCGTCGCCAATCATGCGGCCGAGTACGATCGGGGTTCCGAGAGCGCGGGCGTAGTCACCACTTATCGCCACCACTCGGGCCTCCGGAAGATTCGCTGGGTCTTTGGGCTGCCCCACAATCTCAAAGCTCGACCTCACGTCCATGCCGCCGAGCGGCGGCGCAGTCGACAAAGCTGCAATCTCCACGCCCGGCACCTCCCGTATCCGGTCGAGAACGGGCCGATAGACCAGGACGGCTGCAGATGGCGGCGCATTTGCCGTATCTTCAGAAACACTCATCGCCGACAAACCGGACGAATCGGCGGGGAATGCCGTAAAGGTGGTGATGTTTGCGGTGTCAAATCCAAGCCGCGACTGTTCCAGGTTCCACAGCGTGTGAAAGAGTAATCCTGTTCCTACCAGGAGCAACGTCGAAAACGCCACTTCGATTGCGACCAGCCCGCCACTGAGTTTTCTACCTACCGACCTCGATCCAACCCCGCGTGACGCTGCCTGCAAAGCAGCTTGAGGATTCGCACGTGCTACCAGCAGCGCCGGTAGAAGTGACGACAAAATGGTTGTCAAAAATGCGACGGTTGCCAGCACCAGCACGATATTCCAATGGATCGCAATCGAATCCGCCCGTGGAATTGTGCCGGCGGGCAACTTCCGCACACCAACCATCGCCAATTGCGCCAGCAGCAAGCCCATGCCGCAACCGAGAGCGCTCAGCGCCAATCCTTCTGCGAGCATCTGCCGGATAAGCCTCACCCGCCCGGCCCCTAAAGCCGCCCGCACCGCAAACTCCTGTTGCCGACCCAGGCAGCGCGCGATCAGCAGATTCGACACGTTCGCGCAAGCAATGAGCAGAACTAATCCCAGCGCTGCGAACAGTGCATAGAAAACCGGACGCACCGCTCCGGTAAGCAATTCCTGATAGGGAGTCCCGCGGAAGCGAATCGCGCCATGATCCTTCTCTCGCGGAATGTGCGCCGCGATCGCATCCAGTTCGTGCTGTGCCTGCGTCAGCGTAACCCCTGGCCGAAGCGCGCCCACCGCGTTGAAGAAGTTATACCCTCGATCCTTCAACATCTCCGGCGTCGGTTGCAGCGGCACCCAGACGCCTTTCTCCATATCGGTGCCTAGTTGTTCCGGGAAATGAAAACTTCGCGCCATCACGCCAACCACGGTACGGGGCTGACCGCCTATCGTGACCACTTGCCCGATGATGTTCGAATCTCCGTGGAAGGTCTCCCGCCACATTGTTTCTGACAGCAGGACGACCAGCGGTCCACCCGCCTGTCCCTCGCTTTCCGCAAAACTGCGCCCCAGGAGCGGCTGTACTCCCAATACTGAGAGGAGATTGGTGGTAACGTGTGGTGCTACGATGCTCAGCGAGCTGTCTTGCGTGTGCAGAACCGACACGTCCTCGGTGTAGCCGGCCACGCTCTGCAGCAGGGTAGATTGCGTTTGAATATCCTGATAGTTCATCCACGATGTTGTGGAGTATCCCGGATCATCGGCACGCCCTCCGATGTAAACCAGTCGGTCCGAATGCGCGTAGGGCAGCGGCCGCAAGTAGCACGCTCTCGATTACCGTGAAAAT
>Ga0209168_10000782_pt1 | contig 28124 bp, 21 predicted proteins | sample Coa_R1_FD_187156 | JGI IMG/M metagenome (GOLD analysis project Ga0209168, IMG submission 187156) | Surface soil microbial communities from Centralia Pennsylvania, which are recovering from an underground coalmine fire - Coalmine... | ecosystem: Environmental > Terrestrial > Soil > Unclassified ...
CGGCGTCACAAGAACTCGCGTTTACTTTGCCGGTACGAATCTCTGCACGCGCTCGCCGCCAAAAACTTCGCCCGTGTAGATGTCGCCCTTGGAATCGACGGCAATCATGTGCAGTCCGTAGAACTGCCCGGCATTCTGGCCCATGCTTCCGAGCGTGCTGATGACCTTGCCGTCTTCGCGATTGAGGAACCAGATGTGATTGTTGGTCAGATCGGAAATGTACAAGAAGCGCTGCTCTTTATCCGGTGAAAACATCACCCCGCCGGTCGAACCGCCCACGCCGGTCCACGGCGCCATCACGAATTCCTTCACGAATTTCCCATCTTTCGTCGTGACGTCGATGCGGTTGGCCATGCGGTCGGCGGCGTACACCAGCCCGTCGTGCGACACGTTCAGCGTCAGGTGCCCGCGAAATTCTTTCGGCTCCGGCCCGTTGGGCGTATACGCGCGATCTTTGTCGTCGGTGGTGATTTCGGAAAGCTTGTGCCCATACGCGCCCCAGCCGCGTTTGAACTGGAACGTGTCCATGTCAAACACCATCACACGCCCGCCGAGGTAATTGTCCGCGGCATACAGTTCGTGCGCCGGCTCGTCCAACCGGACTTCCTCGATTCCTCCCACGATCATCGGAGTCGTCGGGGGATATTTTGCGCGGAACGCAGTGGTGGCCGCTGCTCGGGCGGCGCGTTCTTCCGGAGTGATTTTCGGCCGTCCCGCAGGCAGGAATCCGAGTACCGGTCCGGTGCTGCCGTGTCCCGGAACACGTGGATTGTCCGGAGCGGCATCGGCCCCGCCGCCACCGGGAGGCATGTCCGGCGTGTGCGGCAGTTCGGCAACCATCGCGCCCGTTTTCGGATCGTATTTGCGCACGTTGCCGATCCCGTTGACTACGTTGCCAAGGTAGATGAATCCCTTGCTGTCCACCGTCATGCCATGGCCCTGCGGCGGATCGATCGAGCCGATGACGTTGCCTTCCTTGTCGATGTGAATCATTGAGGGAGGCCGCACGCAGCAATCGGCGATTGGAGGAGTCAGTTCGGCTTCCAGTTCGATGTCGGTCAAATCGTTGGGGCGATCGTGCACCCAGACGTTGTCATCCTTGTCCACGGCCAATCCCGTGACGCCGCCCATTTTCCATTTATTTGGCAGCGGCTTGGGCCAGGACACGTCCACTTTGTATTTCGGTCCGTCATCGGTCCGCGCACCGCGCGCTGCGAACAAGGCCAGCAGGCACAAGCCCGCCCCCAGGCCAAGAGCCAACAGATTCCTATACTTGGTCATAAATTCTCCCCGCCCCTTTTGAAAATTCTGTCCTGACCAACTCGGTGGGCAACTTTATACACCCGAGGTTGTTTCTAGTAAACATCTCAACTTTGTCACGATCACTACAAGGGCCACTTCTCACGAGCACACGGGCAGAAGGGAGGCATGTCTCATTGGTTGCCGGTTAACTTAAGGGGAGACTTTCCGGACGGCGCTTGCGACAATGCGCCGGTCAGGAGGACGTACGCATGCGCCAGCCTGATGCGCGTGCCGCCGAGTCGGAGTTGCGGCACGGCGCGCTCCTTCAACCGTGAAGCCCGCTTCGCTGTGAGGCGTCGTCAGGCGTCCGGCGGGTTGGACCTCGAGCAAAAACGCCTGCCGCAGTAGGCGCAACAGTAGGCGCGAAAGCCCAGCGGGTACAGAATCATCCGCTCCAGCAATCCTTTTCGTTTTGTCCGCACGAGATTTCTGGATACGCAGCGAGGGCACGTGAGCACCACGGTCGTGTCTCGCGCCTTCGCGGGATGGAAGGATGAGTTCAGCGTAGCCTCGACCTTTCGACGGCCACATTCCCTGAGAAAAGCAGCGCCGCTGCGGCTAGAACGAAGAGTCCCCCAAACATTGCCAAAAACAAATCGCCGCCGCCGCTGCCCTTCGGTGACAAGGACTCGGCCAGCAGCAAGATTCCATACCAGCCCGACCCGAGCGCTCCGACAAATGCCACTAAAGCAGCCAGCCAATACAGGGTCCCGCGAGATCGCATCGCCATCGTTTCTCCGACATGTAACGTTGGCGGGATATTACCAAAAATTAATTATGGTTTCACCAGGATTACCGCATTGGTTCATTCTGGAGCAGTGAGCTCTTTCTGAGCGAAGCGAAGAATCTGTCTTCGGGATAAGGAAAACGAGAAGTGGGACTGCGAACCAAGTAGGACAGGCTTCAGCCTGTCTGGTTTAGATCAGCGTCATGCACAAAACGAAACCACCGACGGCACTTCAAGTTTTATAGACGACCACGGCCTTTAGCGTCTACTGCGGCCGGTGAAACAACCCCATATAAACAGCCTTGCCAAGGATGTGCCCTTGAATCGCCTTCATAATGTTCGTGCGGGTTTCAAACGCATCCGCGCCGGGCTGCACATCCAGCTTGGTATCCAGGGCGAAAAGTTCAAACGTGTAATGGTGCCGCGGGCCGCTCGCCGGCGCGCCCGGACCGCGATAGACCGGGCCGGTCGCGCTGAGTTGATAGGCTCCATTCTGCAACTGCGCACCTTTCGGGACGCCTTCCGGAAGTCCGGTGGCCGTGGCCGGAATATTCCAGACGATCCAGTGCAGCTGGTCGTCGGTGGTCTTGTTGCGGCTCACTTCCATGTCATGCATGTGGAGCAGGAAACTCACCGTGCCGTCTGGCACGCTGGACCAGTTGATGGCGGGCGAAGTCTGGTCGCCGGCCTGCGTGAATTTGGGTGGAATTTCCGTGCCGTCCGCGAACGCAGTAATGCTCATGATCAGCGGTTTCGGAGCCGGCGCAGTTTGTGGCGGGGCGGTTTGTGCCGAGGCCGTCACGGCGATCACCGGAGCGGCTATCAAAATCGCAAGCAGATTCGCAAATCGCATCACAGTTTCCCTCCCAAGTTTGTTGTGAAGTACACCCCACGGCGCTTTCAAAATTCATCGCCGAGGATTCTAGCACGCCTCGGTCTCCCAGGCGTCCATCGGCTCGTCCCACGTTGAACTCGCGGGGATTCGAGCGTAGTCTGGACTTCAATTCGGATTACTATCCGGAGTCCGGGAGGCTCGCATGCGTATCCCAGTCGGCCTTCTCTCGATTCTTTTCTGCGGTTTCATCCCTGCACAGTCTTCCCCGGCGCAAAAGCAGTCTGTGCGGTCTCCCCGGATCTTATCAGCTAAGACGATCTACTTTGATAATCAGACGGGAACCGCCGCGGTGGGCGCCGGCGCGCTGGCCGAACTGAAAAAATGGGGACGGTTCCAGATTGTCACTGACCGCAAGCAGGCTGACCTCTTCCTCCTGCTCACCGCCGACCCTTACCCGCAACGAAAAATGATTATCTCCGGCGGCCAAACCGGAAGCATCGATCCGAACGGGCACATATACGAGGATCCAGTGCCAGATTACAACGTCGTGTCCACCAACCGCTACGCCTATCTGACGGTGGTCGATCCGGCAAACGGTGAAAAATTGTGGGCTTCGACACACATTTGGGGCGGCCTGCTCACCGGCTTCAATAGCGTCGGGCGTCGACTGGTGAGGGATCTGGAGAAACGCTACAAGAAATGAACGCCGTTTCGGTATGTTGCCGGCGAGGCAAACTCTGTTGAATCCGCCAACGTGAGCAGGTAACATCACTCCCGCCCCTGTCCGGGAAATGCGATTTCGCCGCTGCTGACGCGGTCATGATGCGGGTAAACGGTGCCGAACAGCAGAACACTCAGCACTCTTGTTTCGGTCTGCTGCGCGCTGGTGCTGAGCGCCGCCGGCGCCCTGGCGCAGTCCACCGGGCCTCAACCTTTGCCTATGCCCAAACCAATTCCTGCACCCAAAGACACTCCCTACTCCGGCATCATTCGGTTGAACGTCGACGCTACCGATCTGGAGCGCCACATTTTTACTGTTCAGGAAACGATACCGGTGCGCGGCGGCGAGTCCATCGTGCTGCTGTATCCTCAGTGGCTTCCCGGCAATCATTCTCCCACCGGGCGCGTCGATAAAATCGCCGGCCTCATCCTTCATGCCAACGGGGCGCGCGTCGAGTGGGTGCGCGACGTGGTGGACGTGTTCGCATTCCACGTCGACGTGCCCGCGGGCGCCACCACGCTGGAAGTGAATTTTCAATTCACCTCAGCGGTCGGCGATGCCAACGACGGGCGCGTGGTGATGACGCCGGAGATGCTCAACCTGCAGTGGAACTCCGTTGCGCTGTATCCCGCCGGCTATTTTTCACGGCAGATTATGGTGGAGGCCAGCGTTCGCCTGCCTCAGGGCTGGGAATTCGCCACGGCATTGGAAGCGGCAGGGAACACAGACGGCGTGACCACATTCAAGCCGGTGCCGTTTGACACTCTGGTGGATTCGCCGATGTTCGCCGGGCGGCATTTCAAGCGCGTGGACCTCGATCCCGGCGGCCCGACACCCGTTCATCTGAATATCGTCGCCGATCGCGCGGATTTGCTGGATGCCAAGCCCGAGCAGATTGAAGCGCATCGCTCTCTGGTGCAACAGGCATACAAGCTGTACGGCTCGCATCACTACGGGCATTACGAATTTCTTCTGGCGCTCACCGATCAGATGGGCGGCATCGGACTCGAGCATCACCAGTCCAGCGAAAACGGCGTGCCGCCAACGTACTTCACCGAATGGGACAAGAACGCCGACACCCGCGACCTGCTTCCGCATGAATACACCCATTCCTGGAACGGCAAGTTCCGCCGCCCGGCGGACCTGTACACTCCGAATTTCAACGTGCCCATGCGCGACAGCCTGCTGTGGGTGTACGAGGGCCAGACACAGTACTGGGGATATGTGCTGGCGGCGCGCTCCGGGCTGATTTCCAAACAACAGGCGCTCGACGCCATCGCCGCAACTGCGGCGATGTACGATCATCGCGTCGGCCGCGAGTGGAAAACGCTGCAGGACACCACCAACGATCCCATCGCCGCCATGCGCCGTCCGCTTCCGTGGCGCAGTTGGGAGCGCAGCGAGGATTACTACTCGGAAGGCGAACTGGTGTGGCTGGACGCCGATACGCTGATTCGTGAAAAATCCGGCGACCAGAAATCCCTGGACGATTTCGCGCATCTCTTTTTCGGCATCGGCAATGGAAGGTTTGCGGCGGTGACCTACGAGTTTGAAGACGTAGTCAAGGCGCTGAACGCGGTGCAACCGTACGACTGGGCAACTTTCCTGCGCGCCCGGCTCGATAGCCACGGTCCTGGAGCGCCCCTCGACGGCCTGGCCCGCGGCGGCTATAAACTGATTTACACCGACACGCCGTCCGAGTTCTGGAAAAGTTCGGAAGCGCGCCGTAAGATGACCGACCTGACGTATTCCGTGGGCTTTGCCGTTGGCGCCGAGTCCCGGCTGAACGACGTGCTATGGGGCGGCCCAGCGTATAAGAGCGGATTGACGATCGGCACGCAACTCATCGCCGTGAATGGCATCGCCTTCGATCCCGATGGACTGAAGCGCGTAATCAAAGAATCCAAATCCGATGGCGCTCCGATCGAGCTGCTCGTCAAAAACGGTAATCGCTTCCGCACCGTGAAAATCGACTATCATGACGGACTTCGCTACCCGCATCTCGAGCGCGAAGGCACCGCCCCCGCGCGGCTGGATCAAATTCTCACTCCGCGAATCTGATTTTGTGGCCACCCACCCAAACCAGAGACAATCCAGTTCAGCCGGACGCGCCCGGGGTGTATAAAGTAGCTATCCTGGAACAGAAATGGAATTTCTCGAAAACTCATCGAACATCGAATAACGATCACCGGAGGCCCCATGGGTACGAAGAAACCTGACCGCAGGCAATTCCTGAAAAGCGGCGCGGCTCTAGCAGGCTTGGCCGCCAGAGTAGCCGCCGCCCGCTCCGCGGGAGCCCAGGGAGTCGGTCCAGCAAGCGGCCACAAGCTGCAGGACGCGCTCGCAGCCGAGGCTGCGAACGCTTTCGAAGGAACCCCCGGGCCCGCTCCCGGGCAGCCGTTTGACGCCGTCTACGGAGTGCGTTCGCGCTACGAAACTTCCGGCCGGGTCGGCGGAATCGGCGCGTTCCATCACGCCCCGGGCGGCAAATTCAGCCGGCCATTTCTTGGCGCAATGACTCCACTGCAGGATGTCATCGGCATCATCACGCCAAGCGCGCTGCACTACTACGACTCGCACGGCTACCTGCCGCCGGATATCAATCCGAAAGAGCATCGCCTCCTGGTGCACGGCCTGGTTGACCGCCCGATGACCTTCACGCTGGACGATCTGAAGCGCCTCCCCGCCGTAACCCGCACGCACTTCATCGAGTGCAATGCCAACGGCACGACGTCCAGTTACGGCGGGAACGATCCGGAAGCGACGCCGCAAATTACGCACGGGCTCACCAGCTGCAGCATGTGGACGGGCGTGCTGCTGTCGCGAGTGCTCGAAATGGTGGGCGCGCAAAAGAGCGCCAAGTGGATTCTGGCGGAAGCCGCCGAGGGCACCCGCTTTTCGAAAAACATTCCGATGGAAAAGGCCATGGACGATTGCCTGCTGGCTTACGGACAGAACGGCGAAGCCGTGCGTCCCGAGCAGGGCTACCCGCTGCGGCTCGTTTCTCCGGGCTACGAAGGAATTTATAACGTGAAGTGGTTGAGCCGGCTGGAGCTCTTGGACGTGCCCGCCATCGCTCAACGCGAGCTCTACTACAACACCACGGTCGAAGAAGGAAAATTTGCGGACCACAAGTCGCGCTGGTTCCGCTTTGAGATGGGCACCAACTCGGTGATCACACGACCCGCGGGCGGACAGAAGCTTGAGAGCCGCGGATTTTACGAGATCACCGGACTGGCCTGGTCCGGGGCGGGCGCGATTCGCAGAGTGGAAGTTTCCGCGGACAACGGCCTCACGTGGAAGGATGCCGAGCTTCAAGGCCCGGTCGTGCCCAAGGCGCACACGCGATTCGGCTTTGGCTGGAACTGGAATGGAGAGGAAACCGTGCTGATGTCGCGCTCCACCGACGAACGCGGCCAGGTTCAGCCGACGCTCAGCGAACTCGGCGCGGTTTGGGATGTGAGCGCGGAATATCTGCGGTCCCATTTTCTGGGCCACGTGAACGCCATTCGTCCGTGGAAGGTAACGGCCGGCGGGAGCGTCTACAATGCGATCTAGCTGCGTGGTTGTGATTGCCGTGTCGCTGATCGCGTGCGCGGCGGCGTCTGCGCAGACGGCGAAATATGACGGTGTGGGAAAAACGGCCACGCCCGAAGAAATTCGCGCGCGGGACATTACCGTTCTTCCTTCCGGGCACGGGCTTCCGCCGGGAAAGGGAACCGCGAAGGAAGGCGCGGAAATTTATATCACGCGCTGCGCGATGTGCCACGGCGCGACCGGAAAAGAGGGTGGCCCACTGGCTCCCAAGCTGGTGGGCGACACGCCTTACGAGCGTGGGCCGATGACTTCCTGGCCGTTTGCCACCACCGTTTGGGATTATGTCAATCGCGCCATGCCGCGGTATCAGGAAGGATCGCTCAAGCCGGATCAGGTGTATGCGGTGACGGCGTTTCTGCTCTATCGCAGCGGCATCATCAAGGAAGATGACGTGATGGACGCCAAAAGCCTGGCCGAGGTGCAAATGCCCAATCGCAATGGCTGGGTTCCCGCGCGGCTTGAGGATCTCGCCGATCTGAAGAAGCGTGCCGGACGCAACGGACAATATCCAGGACCACCTCCGGCCGCTGCGCCGAAGACGCAGTAGAACGCGTCAGATGCTTTAGAAAGCTTCCTGCAGCAGCCGCAGCAAATCGGGTTCGCCAAACGGAACGGGGCTGTTGTCCAAGAGACGCTTCACGGTTGCGGCCATCTGCGCCAGTTGCGGCAGTTGCTCTTGCTTCAAGCCCAGCGCCCGCAAGCCTTTCGGTATTCCCACTTTCGCGCCGAGTTCCTCGACCAGCGTCGCTGCGTGGCCCGCCGCTTCCGCGTCGCTCTGCGAATTCAGTTTCGGATTCAGAGTGCGCGCGATAAATGCCATTTCCACGACGCGCGACGTCGTAATGCTTTTCATCACCGTGGGCAACAGCACCGCGTTTCCCAGACCGTGCGGCGTGTGCGTTGCCTCTCCCACCGGATATTGCAGCGCGTGCACTGCCGCGGTTCCCGCCGCGGAAAATGCCATTCCCGCGAGCAGGCTGGCCAAGGCCATTTCTTCGCGCGCGGTGCGATTGCCGGGTTCAGAGACTGCCAGGGCCAGCGACTTCGCGATCAGCGCAATCGCCCGAGTCGCCAGCACATCGGACATCGGATTCTTGCCCACGAATATCGCATGCGGAGAGCAGTCGGTTCGCAGTCGCGCGCAATACGATTCAACGGCATGCGCCAGCGCATCCATTCCGGAATACGCGGTCACGCTGGCGGGGCAGGAAACCGTCAGCGCCGGATCGACAACCGCCCACTTCGGTATCAACGCCCGGGAGGCGATTCCGATTTTCATGGCGCGTTCCGGATCGGCGACCACCGCGACCGGGCTTACTTCCGACCCCGTGCCGGCTGTGGTGGGTACCGCAACCACTGGCGCGATGGGTCCCGGCACATTATTTTCGCCGTAGTACGCGGGAAGCTTTCCCGGGTACCTCAACAGAATCGCTACCGCTTTGGACAGATCAAGATTGCTCCCGCCGCCGAGGCCCAGCACAACATCGGGCGCGTAGCTCTGCGCGATGGCAGCGGCGCATTCGATCGTTTGCCGGTCGACTTCCGGCTGCCCACCGTCGAAAAGTTTTACGTCCGCCTTTCCTTCCACGAGGTGCGCTACGACGGTTTCACAAACGCCGGCCTTGACCATGTTCCGGTCCGTGCACACCAGCACCTTCGTGCCGAACTCGCGCGCCACGTCTCGCAACACGCCGGCAGCGCCCCATCCGAAGAAAATTCTTCCCGTGGTTGAAAATCCCCAGACGCGATCGCTATTTTCAGGACTCATCTCGAAGCCTTTCCGCGGCCTGCCAAACTTCCTTTGGCAATGGTATGCCGGAGCGCAACCGCGCTTCACGAAGTTTTCGCGCGCGATCTCCTGGCACTAAAACACTCTCGACGCCCTTCTGCGGCGGCGAATGACGCAACTCGTCTAGATATGCGGCAACGTGCGCCGCGAGTGCAGGCCCCCCTGCAAACGCCGACGGATTCAGCAACAGAAAAAAATCCCCTTTGGTGCAGCGGGATTCGGTGTCGAGGGTTCCCAGCACCAGCCGTCCGATTTCGGCGCCCGGCAACAGCCCGGCAAGAATTCCAATGGAAATGCCGAGACCGTACCCCTTCGCTCCGGCGGCAGGAGTCAAAGAGCCTTTCAACGCATCGTCCGGATCGGTCGTCGGATTGCCTTCCGCGTCGATCGCCCAGCCGAGCGGGATGGGCTCGCCGCGATGCCGGCTGGCATAAATTTTCCCAATGGCGCTGGTGGAGGTGGCCATATCGAACACGAACGGGGCAGGCTCGCTCGGAATCCCAATGGCCAGTGGATTGGTGCCGACGAGCGCCTTCGTTCCGCCATGCGGATGAACGAGCGCCTCACTCTCGGTCATGGCAATGCAAATGAGCCCTTCGCGAGCGCGCTTTTCGCAGTAGTAGCCGATCATCCCGATGTGGCTGCTGTTGCGAATCGCCACCGCGACGATTCCTTTTTGCCCGACGAGCGAGGCGGCGCGTTCCAACGCGGAGTCGGCAACAAATGGGCCCAGGCCATCCCTGCCGTCAACGCTCAGGACGGATTCCGCGCTCCAGATATATGCAGGATCGATGTTGATGCGGATTAGGCCTTTCTGGATACGTGCCGCGAGAACCGGCAGCCGTTGCAGCCCGTGCGAATGATGGCCGCGCAGATCCGCTTCCACCAGGACGTCCGCCTGGATGGCGCATTCTTTCTCGGTCGCGCCGAGTCTTGAGAGAACGCGGGTAATTACGTCGCGTTCCGCTTCGGACGATGTGACGGTGGACGTTTCGGAGGGAAGGGGCATGCACTCTCTATTTTGTGGCCTGCGGATTTCCTGCGCCGCTTGATGAAAGTTTGCACGAACGTTCAGGCCGGACAAAGATCGCAATCGCAAAACCCGCACAGGCAGAGTGCCTGTGCTACTTATGCCAGCGCCTGAATGATTTCCTCGCAGCTCCAGCGATCCGCGACATTCTGTAGCGCGAAATTGATTCCGGCGTTTTGCCACTCGTCGTTGATGGTCGATGTACCGTCTGTCGCTACAACCACCTCGTAGCCCGAATCGGCTCCGTGCCGCGCCGTATGCTCGATGGAAAAATTCGTCCAGGCCCCGGTAATCACCAACGAATCGATTCCGTAGCCCTGCAGAATCGTCTCCAGCTTGGTGCCATGAAAACCGTTCATGCGCATTTTCTCGATGAGCACGTCGCCCTTTTGCGGCTCGAGCCCCTCGACCGGCGCGGCGCCCCACGTGCCTCGCACCACGGCCTTGGCTTCGGCGAGGCCACGAAAAAGCGGCGCGTTAAGCTTCAGTCCCGGCGCTCCCGGCTCGACGAGGTAATGGATGTGAATCACAATCCCGCCGGACTTGCGCATCGCCGCTGCGAGCTTCTTCACATTTTCCACGATGTTCTGTTTTTTGGCGTGGGCGGGCGCACCGGACGACGCGAACGCGCCGCCTTCTATGATGATGTCATTCTGCAAATCCTGAATGATCAGCGCCGTTTTTTTCGCGTTGAGCTTTCGATCGGCCATGTGTCCCCTTAGCGCATATTCATGTATGCGACCGGATTTCCGCGCACCTTGGTCTTAACGCGATAGATCGACTTCGAGCACGCGCAGTACAGCTCATCCCAGTTCCGCCCGCCCCAGTTCAGATTTCCGGCGTGCTCGGGCATGCGAATCACGCCGAGGTGTTCCGCCGAGGGGCTTAACACCCAGATGCCGCGCGGGCCGGTGACGTAGATGTTGCCGCGCTCATCCAACTTCATTCCATCGACGATGCCGTTTTCCAGAACGCCGTCGCCGATGTTTGCGGCGAAAATGCGGCTGTTGCTCAGCGATCCGTCGGCGGCAACGTCGAACACGCGAATGTGCGCCCGCGGGGAATCGTTGACGTAGAGAAGTTTTTCGTCCGGCGAAAAACACAAGCCGTTGGTTTGCCCGAAATCATCGGCTTCCAGATGCAGTTTTCCATCCGGGGAAATGCGGAAGAGGCCCTGAAATCCGAGTTCCTGCTTGCGTTCCAATCCGAAGACCGGCATGCGCCCGTACGAGGGGTCGCTGAAATAGATTGTCTTGTCGGAGCGCAGCACCACGTCATTCGGACTGTTGAGTTCTTTGCCCTGCCAATGCGATGCCAGGACTTTTCGCTCACCCGCCGGGGTCTCCATGATCAGGGAGCTGGTGACGTGTTCGCAGACATACAGATTGCCCGCGGCGTCGTAGGTCATACCATTGCACTTGTTGCTCGGTTTGCGGATTTCCTTCACGCCATCCGCGGCGCTCCAGCGGCGGCGCACATCGCCGGGCATGTCGCTGAAGTACAGGCACTGTTCCTTGGGATTCCAAATGGGACCTTCCGTGAACCAGAACCCGGTGCAAAGTTGCTCGACGCTCGCGTCCGCATCGATCAACTTTAGAATTTCGGGCGATTTCACTTCGACGGCTTTGGTGGAGTCGCTCATTCCGTTCTCATGCCTCCCGTACTTCCGGCTCGGTCGCGGGCCACACGCGCGCCGCTCTTGTTCAGCCAAATTTCCGAATTCGTTCGTCTTTGCGCGAAACTATATGCTCGGCGGAATCTGGTGTCAAACGCGGAGAAACGTGACGTAAAAAATTCCAGCAGCCCAAGCGGCCCGAAGTGGCCCAGGCCGCACATTATGTTGGCGCGCAACAGCCGGCTGAAATCCCCAACGGCTGTCATTCTGAGCGAAGCGAAGAATCTCTCTTCGATCTACGCACAGGAGAAAAACCAAGAGAGATTCTTCGCTTCGCTCAGAATGACAGAAACAAAGGCGAGGCCAAAAACTCCTCAACGGCCCGCGGTGACGATTTTCACGAATTCATCATTGGTCCCGACGCGCCCGTGGATCGGCACATGCTGTGCGACGTCCAGTTTCAGCTTCAGCATGTTCTGGTACAGCGTGCGCATGGCGATAGTCGGCGCGGGCGCCTGCGATCCCGCCGCAGGCGGAGTGTACAGGTCGGCGTTCACCAGAATTTTTTCCTTCGGCAAGTAAACCATCAGCATGTCGGCGCTGTGATTCCCCTGGCCGAGCGAAGGATCGCCCAACTCGTAAGCCAGATCCTGCACGTGCATCACTTCCATCATGCGCGCGCCGTCGGTGATCACGTATTTTCCTTCGCCGCGCGTGTCGCCGCCCACCGTATCGATCGGAGCCGGCCGCCGGCTAATCATGTACATCGGGCTGAAAATCGCCAGCCGGTCGGGGTCGAGCGTGCGCGGCGCGGGATAAAACATAATGTCCAGGTAATACTGCTTGTTGGATTCGTGCGTCACGATGGTCGTGCCTTGCGATAGGTACGTGCGCAGGCCGCCGGCATGATCCATGTGATGGTGCGTGTTGACGAGGTAGCGAATCAGCTTATTGGGAACGAGCCGGTTCGCTTCGGCGATCACCGCCAGCGATCGCGCTTCGTTCTGCGGCGCTTCGACCACCGCGACAAAATCGTTGAACTCCATGAGCAGGCTGTTGTGCGAGCCGCCGCCCAGCATCCATACGCCGTCCGCCAGTTTCTGGCTCTCCACTTTCACCGGGGCCGGGGTGGCCGTTCGCACCGCCTCTGGCACCGGCATCGGCGTGACCGGCACGTTGACTTTCACGTCGGTCACATTAATCTCATAATAATTGTGCGCGGGATTCAGCCGCGGGTCGCCCTGGTGCACGTGGATTTGCCCCGGAAACATGATCCCGCCGAAGTCTTTATATTTCGTGTAGCGCATTTCGTAGTCCATGTCGCCGTACACGGGATTCGGGTACCAGGTGTCCACCAGCTCCACCAGATTCTTGTCGTTGATCGTTCCATTGAATTTGTATTTGCCCATGGTGAACGACACGACGGTGACCTTGCGGCCATACTGCGACAGGCCAATGTCCGAAGGCCCGACGATGTTCAGCGAAAGGGCCGTCGCATCGTTGGCCGCCAGCGCCGCCTTGAGGAAACCTTCGGGCGTTAGCACGATCTCCATCTGCCGCAGGTCAGAATACGGCACGCCGTCGAGATACATCCGCGTGAGCGGAACCGGCACATCGCCCTGCATGTCCCACGCGTAGTTGCCGCTCAAAATGGAGGTGACGTGCTGCTCCGGCATCGGAACCCGCCCCAGCGTTGGGTACTTGCCCTGACGGCGCGTGTAGTCCTCGCGCGACCACTTGGCGTCGAAGTCGATCACCCGCGTGTAGTCGCTCACTTCGTAATGCGGCCAGTCCTCCGCAAGACCGTAGGTCTGGCCGATTTGTGAGAACCAGCCGCTGGCCGAGTATTGCAGCGTTTTCATGTTGGCCACGCCCATGGCCTTGGCCGCGGCTTCCAGCGTTTTGCGGGCATCCGCGTTCTGCGCGGAAATGTTTCCGGACAGCACACAGATCAGGCCAACTAGAATGCCAAGTCTTCGCGCCATAAGTGCTCCTTGAAAAATGAGAACCGCACGGACGGAATCAGTTACGACAACTAGAATGGGCACACTTATACACCCGGGAGCGTTTCCAGCCGAACGGATTTCTTGTGGCGCGGGCTTCAGCCTGCGGGGTTTAGTCCTTGCAAGGGCAAACTTCCACAGGCTGAACAGGCTGCGGAGAACGTGCTCTTGCTGTCATCCCATTCACCGAGGACGTTCTAAGTGAACCGAACAGTGCGAGGGGGCTGCTTTTCCGCGAACGGCAGAAAACAGCAGATCCCTCGGGCAAACCCGGCCCTTCGGGATGACAGTTCTGGGTTTTTCCGCGGACTAGGGAGTCTATGTTAATTCTTTTTGCGTTGCGTCTCGAAGGGGAAGAAATTCTGTGTGGGGTAACCTGAGGGAAACCTAAACCGGCAGGAGGTACAGCAGGTGCGCCCCGCCCCGGTGCGGGGCGCACCCCAAAACCTTACAGGCGGGCGATCGAGGAGCTGGCGGCGCGGGCTTCGATCTTCTCCGCTTCGTCCTTGCGGCCTTCCTGGCGGAGCACGCCGGCGTAGAACTGAATCGTTTGCAGCACCACCGGATCGCTGGAGCCCAGGTTCTTTTCACGAATTTCCAGCGCCCGGCGGTACAGGGGTTCGGCGGCGTCATACTTGGATTCGCAGTAGTAAGCCAGCGCCAGGTTGTTCAGGCTGTCGGCAACTTCGAGATTGTCCGAGCCGAGCTTGTGTTCCTTGGCTTGCAGAGTGCGCGCCAGCAGCGGTTCGGCTTGCGCGTACTTGCCTTCGGCGCGGTAGATGTTGCCCAAAGTGGCTTGAGCGGAAATCGCATTGGCGGAATCCATCATCGAGGCATTTTCCCAGATCGATAGCGCATGCGCATAAACCGGCGCGGCGTCGTTATTGTTGCTGCGGAAGTGATAAATCTCGCCAAGGTGGAAGAACGCGTCGGCCATGTCCGTCGTTTCAGACTTGCCTTCGGCGTTCCACAGGGTCAGCGCTTGCAGGTAGTACGCTTCGGCGTTGTCATACTGGTTCTGGGCGAAGGAAATATCCGCCAGGCTGGACGCTGCAACGGCGGCTTCGGCGTTGTACTTTGATCCCAGCGCCGCGAAGAGCTTCAGGGCACGGGCATACATCGGCGCGGCTTTCGAGTCCATGTTCTGGTCATGATAGAGGGCGGCGAGATTGTTCATCGTCAGCGCGGTCGAAGCGTTCTGAGCGGCATCCTTCTGCAGGATCGCCAGCGACTGGCGGTAGGACTGTTCCGCCTGTGGGTACATGGACTGATCCTGGTAGAAGACCGCCAGGTTGTTCAGGCTGATCGCGACTTCCGCGTTGTCAGCGCCGAGCGTCGTCTTCTGAATCTCAATGGCTTGCTTGTAAAAAGTCGCGGCGACGGCGTTGTCGCCATGCTGGCGCGCCGTATTGGCGGAGGTGGTGGCTGCACTCCACGGTGTGTTCTGTGCGGAGACGGGGGCGCCTCCGACCAGGCTGACCAGGGTGAAGATCGCGGCTACCGTTAGTTTGTTGCTGTTCATCCGGGGGCTCCTTTTTCGTTTTCGTTTGCTGAATGTATCTCGCTTCGACAAGACAACTTTCGCAGATACAAGCGGGAGGGCCAATGAGGCGGTAGTGCCAATCAGGACCACCAAGCGGTGTAGTAGTCCTGGTACGTAGTAATGGAACGAACGGGAGGATGGTTTTCAGGGTCAATGAATCTAATAAGGCATTCATTATGTGTATTTTACAGGATTTTCTGGCGGGTAGGAGGCCCTCCTGGAGGTGTCAAAACTTTCCGTCGGAAGTACCGGGGCAGCGAATGCGGAGGGGCACGCAGGCTTCGGCGATGTCACCTTTCCATCACAGTGGGATTCCATCCCGGTCGGGGTTTCGGACGAAAACGTGGGCCGGTCGTCGCCGCGTGACCTTGAAGTCTGCGAAAAAGGGCCAGATGTGTCATTCTGAGCGAAGCGAAGAATCTCTCTTCGATGTACGTGCTGGCAGAGAACCAAGGTAGGATTGCTTCGCTTTGCTCAGACGGAGGCCGTTTGTCTTTTCCCCAGCCTTTTGAGCCAACACAAAGCTCACTCTAAGCGTATCGCTCCACGGAGCGACGAACCTTCGCAAGCTGAAGCATGCGCCACAACCGTGGCGCTACTCCTGCACCTTGAATTTCACCGGTTTGATAAAAAGTTTGTCGCCGACTTGAATGGAAATGTTGTAATCGCCGGCCTTGACCTGGGGTACCTTCATGGTAATTTTGTCCTCACCCTGGTCGACAATCGCCGCCTTGTAATCGCTCTTGTCATCGGAAAGATAGACGGACGAGACCGACGCCTTGCCCAGATTATTCCCGGACACGGTGACCGTGTCGTTCACCTTGCCGGCGGACGGATCGACGGCAGTCACCTGCGGCGCGTTCTGCGCCACTGCCAGAGAGGAAATCAGAACCAGTCCGGCCAGCAGCAGCCATCGCTGGTAGGAGCGACCGCCGCGTTTCGGGTTCGCCGCGGAATTTTTTTCGGTAAAAAGCGGAGTATTGCTGGAGCCAGGCTCACGGGCTGAGAGTGTCGCCATGATGCACCTCACGCAAGGATTCTGGATTTAGGAATTCAACGTGCCTTGCGCAGGACCATACGCCAGCTATCGGGCGGTGTCAACATTAACATCAAGGCTAAGAATGAGTTGGCCGTTGCACAGCCATTCCTGGCTGTGTGGGTTTCGCGACTGCAAGGACAGACCTAGCCTGAAAGGCAGACTACGTGAACCTTCAGGGGCTAAAGCCCTGTTTTTCAAGTCCCAAATGTCGCGGCTGAAGCCGCGACCCACAAACACTGTCGATGAGGTGACCTATTAGGTGACCTCTACTAATTAATCCGCCTACTGCGCCCGCGCCTGTTCCTGCTGCTGCACCTGCTGCTTCAGCGCCTGGATTTCTTCTTTGCTGCGGAACTCCATGCGCGCTACTCTTCGCGCGCGAGAGTAGGGTAGGATGATTTCCATCTTGCCATTGCGCTCGACCATGGAAATGTAGCGGGTTTCCGCGCCCAGCGTCGGGAATGGGTATTCGGTCCACTTCGATGACTTCGGATCGTACTTGATGACTTCGTCCGAGTTCATCAGGTTGATCCACACGTTGTGATCGCGGTCCACCACGGCTTGGTACGGTTCCTGAACATCCGGCCGCGGCAGCGGAATCACCGTGACTTTCAACGACTGGGTATCGATCTTCGCCAGGCTTCCGCCCCACCAGTCGCAGACCCAGACCACGTGTCCGGTTTTGTCGGCGCCCATGCGGCGCGGACCCTCGACCCACGGCACTGACGTATTCCACGTCGAGCCTGCCGCTTCGTACATCTTCACTTCGTCCGGCGTAAACATGGGCTTGATTCCCGGCACCGGCGGAATCTTGATCTCCGTGACCTTGCCGGTTTCCAGGTCGGTCTTGGCGACGAGGTCCAGATTCATTTCCGCCCACCAGCCGTTGCCGTCGCCGTCGGCAGTCAGCCCGTAAGTGTTTCCAATGCCGTCAGCATTTTTGAAAGTGGGTGATTTGTATTCCGTAAATTCCTTGGTCACGGGATCGAAGCGCGAGGCGCCGTGGAACGTGGACGCCCAGATCTTGCCCTTGCCATCGACGTCCACGGTGCCGGCGACGAACGTCGGCCCTTCCATCGTGTTGGGCGGGGTATAAACCTGTAGCGTCTGCGCCGCGGGATCTACTTCAATCAAGCGCCCGGGGCCTTTTTCTTCACCCGGAGAAATGTTGAACCACAGATGCCCCTGCTGATCGCGATAGGCGCCATGCCCGTTGGCGGCGAGGCCGTGCAGACCTTCAACACGGAAAAATTTTGTCTCCCCCGTCTTGGCGTCAACGCGACCGAGGCTGGCCCACGGATTCGGCACGTTCACCGAAAACCAGATATTGCCGTCGAGGTCGGCCTGCGCGTCATGCACTCCATGCTGGCCGAAGAAGGACGAAGGCGTGCCGAGCGACCAGTCACTTCCGTTATTGGTGGCGTATTTTCGCGGCGCATCGTTCGCGCCAAACAGCGGAACGTCATATTCCGTGAAGACCACTCGCGCCGAATCTCCCGAAGGCCGTGGGCGCAGTTTGAATTTCATGTCCGTCGGTTCAGGACCGCGGGCCCGCGCGAGATATGCGGCCAATTCCTTCTCGTGAAAATCGATCGACTGCGCGATGGGGCTGCTCGGCCCGAGATATCCGCCGGCCACGTTCACGCGCTTCATCACTTCCATCACCGCGATCCAGCCTTGCTCATCAAACTTGTTCTGCAAAATGTAATTGGGCTGGTGGCAGCTGGTGCAGCTGTTGCGGAAGACGCGCTTCAGCCGCCGGTCATCGGCAGTCTGGTCGGGCAGCGACGCGAGGATCTGGTCGCCGGACAGTTGCGTCTCGAAATCCTTCGACGGATTCATGACGAAATCCTGGTGCTTGGTGCCGGTCAGGTCGACGCTGCCGCGCGCGATCTCAAAGCCGTCCGCCTGGGCCCACACGCTGTAGTGTCCGGCGCCCATCGCAGGAAAATAGTAGGCGCCGTCTTCGTCCGTGAAAACCGAAGTCGTGATGGTGGTGTTGTCCAACTTCGCGGAGACGGTTACCCCGCCCATTTTCGCGCCCGCTGCCGATTTCACCGTTCCGGCCAGCAGCATTCCTTCGGGCGCGGCGTGGGCAATCAGAGGTACCATCGCCGCCAGCACCAGCGCGACGAGCGCGGCGCGCACAAACTTTTTCCACGAATGAACTTGAGTGTGTTTCATCGCAGGCTCTCCTATTCCTTAATCGACTTGGCCCATCGATCTACCCGGCGCCGGCCCGGTATTCTTCGGCGGTTTCGGCACCGTTTTCAGGTATTCCACGATCGCATCAATTTCCGAGGGTTGCAGGCCGAGCTTGAATCCCGGCATTTTGGTTGATCCGCTACGAATCATCTCTTTGATCGCATCTTCGCTGCCGTTGACTAGGTCTTTGTACAGGACGGGAGCATAGTTCTGGAATCCCGGCCGTGCCTGTTCGTGGCAAATGCCGCAGCGCTGTTGAAACACGCGCTGCCCCAATTTCTGAACGCTGTTCAGTTGGACGTCATTCGATGACTTCGCGGGTTCTGGCTGCTGGGCGCGCGCGGAGAGCGGCGCAAGGCCGAGGAAAATCAGCAGTGTCCATCGAAGGCCTTTCATGGGGGATCTCCTTTGCAAACTCTACCATGAACGGCACTTGATGGAGTAGAAGCTTTGCGCAAATGCTCCATCGCGCTGACGCTCCGAAGGTCTTGCAGTGCCCCACGGGATTCTTGCCCCGCGGACAACAGTTTTCTCCCCCCACCGCATCTAAGTAAGTGAAGAATCAGGCATAGGGCCTGCAGTAGGGACCCCGGAAGGAGGGCATATGTCTCGATTTCTGAAGTTCTTTGGTCTTCTGCTATTGGCGCTCGTGATCCTGGTGCCGGCGGCCTCCGCGCAGCGGGGTTTCGGTGGACGCGGATTTGGGCACGGGGGCTTTTACGGCCGCGGATTTTATGGCGGCGGCTGGGGCTGGTACGGTCCGGGTTGGGGCTGGTATGGCCCTTACGCGTACGGGTATGGTTATCCCTACTCGGATGGCTACGATGGCGCTTATAGTTCCGGCCCGCGTTACGGCGACGTGAAAATCACGGATGCCGCCAAGGACGCCCTGGTTTATGTTGACGGCGGATACGCCGGGAAGGCCGGGGACTTGAAAAAGTTCCACATCACCACCGGAGACCACACCATCGAGTTGCGCGATCCGTCCGGCCATACATTTCATCAGGAAAAAATTCAGGCTCTACCCGGCAAAACTTTGGAAATTCAAGGAAATGTAGGAGGGCATTAATCGCCAATTTACCGTAGTGTGCGAACGTTTCGCCCGGTTTCCGCGTTGCGCCGCAGAGTAGGTTTCAAAAACTGCCTGCTTCCTTGACAATTCTTCAGGCCGGGCGAAACTCTTACACGGTTAGTCGCGAAGAACTTCGCTAATTGCTTTCGCTGGCGCACTTTTTTTCGCGAACGGATGGCAAGCGGCGTGCCCCGTGTTCCGGTTCGGCACTTTTCCATTTGCGTTCGAGGCCTTGTATTCTTTTCGCGGGGCCGTTTTTTTTAGGGGGATGAGCAATGCGCACCTTGAAGTATCTGGCCTGGGCCGTAGTGTTTTGTTCCGCGCCGCTTGCCGCGCAGGATCGGTCGCCGGCTCCCGCCGCTGGACTTCTGAACCAGGTAGTGTCCAAAGTGACCGCGCGTGAAAACCAGGAAATGCAGATGATCCGCCAGCACGCGCCACTGGTGGAGACCTATATCCAGAAGGTGCGCATCACCGAAAACGACGGCAGTTGGGTTCCCGACGGCGACCACTACTTCATCGGCCGCGCGGAATTTGCCAAAGGCATGGACGTCAAGGCCTTGCCGGCTCCCGGCGACACCACTTTTCACCACGCGCTCGCCAGCCTCACCCATCTTTTTGACTTCGGTACGGAATTCCTGCCAGATGGCTTTCTGCAAATGGTCTACCTCGACAACGGCGGTCTGAACACGCAGAACTACAACTTCGATTACGTCCGGCGCGAATTCCTCGGCGAAGTGCGCACGCTGGTCTTCGACGTGACGCCAAAGAAAAAATCAGGGAAGGGGCGCTTCATCGGCCGCATCTGGGTGGAGGACCAGGACTACACCATCGTTCGATTCAATGGCTCCTATTCCGGCCACGAATATTCCCACTTGAATTTTCATTTTGACAGCTGGCGGGTGAACGCCGGGCCGAACCTGTGGCTGCCAGCATTTATTTATTCCGAAGAAAACACCACCATGCTGCCCTTTGCCAAGGGGCCGATGTATAAGGCGCAAACCCGCCTGTGGGGCTACGATGCCGGGCGCTCGCGCCAGGAGCAGGAACTGAGCCAGGTGTTGATCGAATCGGCTTCGCCGATCGTCGATCAGTCCAAGACCAATAACGACCTCTCGCCCATTCAGGCGGAGCGGGCATTCAAGCAACAGGCCAGCGATAACGTCCTCGAAAAGCTGCAGAAAACCGGCCTGATCGCTCCCGCCGGCGAAGTCGACAAAGTTTTGGACACCGTGGTGAACAATCTTGAAGTCACCAACAATCTGGATATCCAGCCGGAAATTCATTGCCGCGTGCTGATGACTTCCACCATCGAATCTTTTTCGATGGGCCATACCATCGTCCTGAGCCGCGGGCTGATTGACGTGCTGCCGGACGAAGCCAGCCTGGCCGCCATGCTGGCCAAGGAAATGGGATATATCCTGACCACGCAGAAGCAGGTGGACACGCAGTTCGCGTTTTACGACCGCCTGCAATTCGACGACAGAAAACTGTTCCAGCACTTCGATTTTGAGCGCAAGCCCGAAGAGGATTCCGCGGCCACAGCCAAGGCCGACGAGTTGCTGAAGAATTCTCCCTACAAGGATCAACTCGGGACCGCGGGAATGTTTATGGCCGAACTGCAGGAGCGCGAGCGCGAGATTCCCAATCTGATCAGCGCGCGCGTCGGCGATGCCGGATTGGTGAAGCTGTCCGTGACGGCTCAGGCGAACACCGATGCCGCGCGGCACATCGTGGCGCTGCCGCTTGGCGGGCGCGTCAAGCTGGATCCGTGGGATGACAGCCTGGCGCTGCTCAAGTCCACCACCGTCGGCACCGTGGCGGACCGCGAGAAAATGCCGTTCGAGATCACCCCGTTCGTGATTTATCTGACGCGCGTTGGCAGCGAGACTCCCAAGGCGTCGCAGTTAGGCGCATCCGCGCACTCCGGGAATTAGCGCGTGTGGCGCACGCTTCAGCTTGCGGAATTTCGTTATGCGTTCCACCGCGTCGCGATCCACTCCGCAAGCTAAAGCATGCGCTACGGAGGCCTTGCAGTTCACCCTGGACCGCGCTAGCTTGATTGCAACGATGCCCTCGGACGACGACCTTCGCCAACACTGGAAAACGTACGGGCTGCGAATCAAGCGGCGCAACTTGATCGCCGCGGCGCTCTCCGGCGCGGCATTTGTCTGGATTTCCCTGCACTACTTCCCGCATTCCACTCCCGGCATCGCCGGAGGATTCTTGCTGGGTTTTCTGTACGCCAACGGATTCGAGTATTGCCTGCATCGCTTCATCCTGCACGCCGGCCACGGCTTCTTCGGCGATCAGCACATGGTGCATCACACGACGCTCAGCTCTCCGGAAGCTCCCCGCTACGTGAATTTTTCGCGGAACCCTGCGGGAGTCGTGGCTCTCTTTATTGCCAACTGCGCGCCGCTTCTGCTGGTGGAGTGGATTTTCCGTAACGGATGGATGGCCGGAGCCTTTGCCAGTTTTTCGGTGTACTACGTTTTGTTTGAAGAAATTCACTGGCGCACGCATATGGGCGGCTGGCTGCCGAGTTGGCTGCGCGGAGCGGCGCGGCACCACATGCTGCATCACGCGCGCGATACGGGCAGTTTTAATGTGTTCCTGCCGTTGTTCGATTGGCTGATGGCCGGACCGAATCCGCAGCCAGTGTCGACGCGGGATTCGGCTCGACGGTAAGCCAATCTCTCCTTTTTAGTAAAAAGTCCCAGAGGGACGAAAGACCGTAGCCCACCGCGGAAGCGGTGGGAACATTCGAGAGACAGCAGAAAGCCCTGGAGGGGCGGCACAAGGGCGGCCGCTCCCTCAAGAATAACCTCGCAGGAATTTGCAAAAATCACGAAACGAATCGCGTGAGAAATCGGGGACGTAGGAATTTCGGTATCTTCGGTTAAGATCCCAGGCCGGGTGTCGCCCCTCTGGGGCTTGTTTTTTTTCGGCCAGCGTTCCCACCGCTTCCGCGGTGGGCTACGATCTGTCGTCCCTGACGGGACTTTTCAATCGAGCAGGTGCTCGGCCTGGATGCGAGCGTTTGCTTGATCGCAGGATGCCCGCCTCATGGCGGGAGCTACGAAACCTTACAGAATTTGATTTCCGGTTTTCGAGACCGACGGAGAGGCCTGCGACCACCGCACGCTCGCTAATCGCTGGCGTTGGAGACTGCCAACGTTTTTTCGTCCTGGTCCTGGCGAACTTCCAGCAGAGGGCAATCAGGCGGCAATAGCGCCAATTTCTTCTCGATGATCTTGTCCGAATATTTCGCGAGGTAATGCACGATGGTTTCGATGCGGATGCGAATGCTGCCGGCGGGTTTGGTGGAATCCAGATCGCCGAACTTAAAAAACAGCGTTCCTGCGGCTTCCACCGTTTTCTGCACCGGCGTGTAGGTGGGCTGGTCCATGCCGCACTCGTAGCTGGAGAGGCGCAGCACGCAGGTGATCCACGGGAAGCGCGCCGCGAACTTCGCGCCCCACATAATTTCGTTGGTGTTGCTGCTGTTGGAGGAAGTCCACACGTCGGAGATATCCAGCGGCGAGCGGATTTTTTTGGCTTTCACTTCCTCGCCAAACACCCAGTCCAGCAGATCGGCATCCACCGGCATGTATTGCAGCCAGACGATCGGATAGCCGTGGGCCTGCAGGTCGCCTTCAATTTCGTGGCCGATTCCGGGGTCCATGTGATACGGCCGGGCCAGGACCATCACGCACGGCTTGTTGTTGCGCGCGCACCAGGTGAGAATTTTTCGCGTTTCCGCGCGGGCTTTTTCGTTGAACTCATATAGCGCCTTGTAGCCGGCGTCCACGGCGCGCTGCGTTTCCGCCGGGTCCAGGTCGAAGGCATCCTTCAAGGCGTCGTACATCTGCTTCGGAACCATTTCCGGCTCGGCCATGTTCACGAAGGGTGAGGCGTACTTGATCCCGTTGTCGCCGAAGACGTCGCTTTCCTTCACGAAGCCGGCGCGAATGTTTTCCGGCCCGGCCATCACGCGGGTGCAGGCCAGATTTTCCGAAGTGTGCCCGCGCATGAACGATGGCAGCGAGTAAATCATCGGGCTCATGAGGACTTGGATTTTTTTCTTCTGGCCGAAGACCAGCTCGCCGTAATGCCCGCTCATGGCTTTCACCGGGTAGCAGCAATCCACCGTGCCGCGGCCCTTGCCGAATTCGCGGCCCTGCTCCTCGGAAGTGTCCGAGCTGAACACGATGTTTTCGGAAGCGATGCCGATTTCGCGCAGGAATGCGACCCAGAACTGGTGGGTGCTCCAGACGTTCAGGACCTTGGGAATCCCGACGCGGATTCCCGAACGATCCTTACGCGGAGACGCTGGTGTTGCGGCGGAAGCCTTCTTGCCGAACCATGTCTGCAATATTTGGAAAGGCATTCTTGGTTTTCTCGATCCCGGCCTTGATCACTTTCATTTCGTTCAAATCTTCCACCAGCCCCTTGGGGCACGAATTGTTGACGATCACGCGCTCCCAGCCGACGGACAGCGGAACCTTGCTCCACTCGCGGCCCTGCCCGCCGGGCAATTTCACGTCGATGAAACTGCGCTGGCAATTCACCGGACACCAGTTGCAGACAGTATCCTTCGCGGTGGTGGTCTCATAGGTCAATTCTTCGACCACGTCGAAGCCGCGGAATTGCGACTGGCCGCCTTTCTCCCACCAGTCGAGGGACACGAGCGCGGCGCCGATCGCACCGGCTTCACCGGAGTAGGGATGCACGACGACGTCGGCATCAGGAACCTTGGAGCGGATGAAATCGACCTGCGTTTTGACCACCGCCAGATTCTTGTGCGTGCCGCCCTGCAAAATAAATTTCTTGCCCACTTGCGAGAGGTTGTTCATGCCGCCCGCGTAGATCCACACGTTCAGCGGCAGAATCGAGCACAGCGCGGCCAGAATTTCCTCGGCCTGCCAGCCCTTGCGCTGCTGGTTGACGATGTCGCTCTGCAGGAACACGCCGCAGCCCATGGAAAGTTGCGGCATCGCTTGCGCCAGGAACGCCTTGTCGGCCATCTCGCTCAGCGGAATACCGAAGCGCTCGGCGACGCCCTGCAGAAATGCGCCGTTGCCGGACGAGCATTGCGAGTTCAGGCGGAAATCGCTGACGGTGCCGTTTTTCAGCAGCATGATTTTCACGTCAACGCCGCCGACGTCGCAGATACAATCGGCATCGGGGAAATAATGCAATCCAGCGGAGGCGTGCGCGATGGTCTCCACCACGCCGCAATCCGCGCCCAGGATGCCCTTGAGCAAATCTTTTCCGTAGCCGGTGATACCCAGGCCCAGAATTCTGCCGTCGCCGATCGCCTCGCGAAGCTGTCGGAACAGGCTCTTGGCGTCCTCGATGGGATTTCCCTTGCTAAGCGCGTAGCAGGAGAAAAGCAATTCACGGTCGGGCCCGAGGCAGACCGCTTTCGCGGTGGTCGAGCCGAAGTCGCAGCCGATCACCACATTGTCGAGTTTCTTTTTCTCGGCCGTCGCCGTCGCGGTCACGCCTGCGCTGGCGGCTTTCGCGGCGATGTTCACGCTGGAGGTGGCGTCCATCTTGGAATACAGGTCGATGAACTCGCGCAGGCTTTCGTCGTCGTCGCTCAGCCCGCCGCGGCCCTGCTTCTTCTTCTCTTCGTACTGGCCTTCTTCGATCCACCATTGCAGCTTCGGCGTGCCCTGGTAGATGCCCACGGTGGGCTGCTCGCCCATGGCCACTTCCACGCAGCCAAGCGCCGCGTAGTACAGCGCGTCCTTGGGAACGGTAATGTATTCCTCGGGCGACTTTCCGCCGGGCATCTGAATCTTGCGCTCTTCCCAGATGTGCTTGAGGTGCAGGCGCCAGGCTTCCTGCAGGCCTTTGAAGAAAAGATTCGGCCCGCCGAGCAGCAGAACTTCGGGCGAAGGAGTATTTCCGCGCGTCAGCGTGGCGAGATTCTGATAAACCACGGCTTCAAACAGCGAAGCGATAATTTCATCGACCGTGACGCCGGCCTTCAGCAGGGTGTTGGCATCGGCCTCCGCGAAAATTCCGCACTTGCTGCTGATCTTGTGCAGCGTCAGGCCGGTGTAGCGCATTTCGGACAGCGCTTCCGGAGCGATTTGCAATTTCCGCGCGGTCTTCTCGATGAACGTGCCGGTGCCGCCGGAGCAGGCGCTCTGCATCAGCACTTGCTTGCTCTTGGTGGTCCCGTTGCCGTTGAAGAAGATGGTCTTCATATCTTCTCCACCGATTTCGCTGACGAAGCGTACGTCCGGGTGCAACCGTTCGACGCTGGCAGCGACCGCCACCACTTCCTGAATCACCTTGGCGCCCACCACGGGAGCGATCAAGCCCGCGCCCGAACCAGTCAGGAAAATGCGATCGCGCTGCGGCTCGAGGCCGTGCTGCGCTTCGAGGCGCGACAGGAATTGCAGAACTTTTTCCGCTTGTTTGGTGTTGTGCCGCTCGTAGGCCTGGGAGATTACTTCGCCGTTGGGTGATGCGAGCACGTACTTGACCGTAGTGCTGCCGACGTCCACGCCGCAAATCATCGCGCCGTTGGCGCTGGGCGCCAGCTTCTTCGGCATGTTGATTTCGACCATGCCCGGATCCCGCATGAGCGGCGCGATTTTAACGAAACTTCCGTCAGCCATTTTGGGCCCTCGCTGCTTCCGTCTGTCCCCTGCTTTACCTGTCATTCTGAGCGAAGCGAAGAATCTCTCTTCGATTTACGCACAGGCAAAACCGAAGAGACGTTCTTCGCTTCGCTCAGAATGACGAATCAGAAAAAGTACGCCCCGCGCCTACGCCAGGCTGGCGAGGTGCAACGCGTAGTTCGACGCCGTCGACGCGTAGCCCATGTGCGGAATGCGGTACGTCGCCTTTTTTACTTTCGGGTTCTTTTCCTCGATCTGGCGAAGTTTTTCCAGCGTCAATCCGGTCTTGGCCATGGCTTCGACGAATTCGGATTGCGCGCGCTTTTTGGCTTCCGTCAGGATCATCTGGCAGCGCGACAGCGCGTGAACTTCCGCGTCACCCTTGATTTCGATCGGGGCGTAGAGCAGGTCCGGGTGGCGGCCCAGCACGTTGGCCATCGCGCCCTGCGACATGGTGTTGGGCATGCAGGAATAGGGCGACAGTTCACAAGTCATGTTGGCATGCTTGTGCAGGTGCGCGTGCAGCGCCTTGCCGATTAGCATGTGCCCTTCACCGCCGCGCAGTTCGTGATGGAAGAACGGATTGGCGAGTTGCTTCAACTCTTCCTGATCGGGCAATTCGTGCGGCACGTTGCCAAGCGCCTTGCGGAAGCGGTTGTAAGTGCCGACATACATTTTTTCAAAGCCGCGAATCATGGCCATCTTCATCTTGGCTTTGCGGTTGAAGTTGGGCTTTTCCGGAATTCGCCACAGCGGCGTGTGCAACAAGTAGCCCAGCCAGATGGCCACCGGGGGCGGCATCACTTCGGAGCCTTCCTGCTCGAGCCAGCGCTTGATGTTGTAGTTGCCGTCGCCTTCGTGCGTCTGCAGCCAGAACTCGCCGGTGATTTTGACCTTCGGCTTTACCTGCAGGCGGTCGACTTCAATGGCGTCGAATTTCTTGCGCACCACGCGCAGCGCGTCGGCGAAGTAGCCGGAGAGGAAATGCCACGCCAGCATGCCGTACTTGTTGTCACGCAGCGGCCGCTTCTGGAAAACTTCAAACAGGTAATCAGCGCTCTCCTTCAAGACCTTGTCAGTCTCGCCGGGATTGACCTCGTACGGACGAGTCAGGTACTCCATGTCCGTAAGGATGTCGCCGACCAGGATGGCCCAGACGATGCCCAGGCTCAGCGGCATGTTGATTTCCAGGCCGCCGCCCTTTTCCGGTGCCTGATCGAGTTGGTCCTGCGCCAGGAGGAAGAGGCGGAATTCCTTCAAGCCCATGCCGTCGAGGGCCATTTCATAGGACTCGTGGTATTGGCCGAAGCGGCAGGGACCGCAGGCGCCGGCAGTCAGGAAGACATAATCGTCCAAGGTCTTCTGCTTTCCGTTGGTGGAGACCTCGGTCTTCAGGAAATTCACCAGGCTGCCGGTGGTAAAGATCGTGGGGCAGCAGGCGCCTGTATCGATCAATTCCTTGCCGGCGTCCAGATCGGCGCGCGCAATATTCGGCAGCGGCTTGGCCTTGTAATTCAAATTGTTGAAGACGCCCTGAACCAACCGCTCGTGCTTCCAGGTCAGGCCGCCGAACAAGATAGTGGTGTTATCGCGTTGCTCCCTCGTAAAGGGTCGCGCTTTATAGGAAGTGTAATGCTGCACCGCGGTCGCCATTGAAAAATCCTCCTCGCTCCCTCAGACTTTTCCCGAATTTACGAAAGGACCCAAATCCCAAGTTTCAGCAAAGATGTCCGGAGATCTACCCCGGTTGCATGGCTCAAGTTTGAAAATGAAATTTGGGCAGACTCCGGCCCACGGGTAGACACCAATCCGCGAATGGCACCTTGTTGGACGGCAGAAATGCTCATGACCCAATCTCCATGAGGTCCCGAGTTTTGCGCCGGGCAGGTGGTATCCCGGTACCAAACTGGACCCCTCGCTTATAACAAAAGCGGGGTTTAAAAGCCATACTGTCTTCCGTTTGGGTTATCCAAAGAGGTGGCTTGCCGCTCCCGCGCAAGCT
>Ga0209168_10000788_pt1 | contig 28006 bp, 28 predicted proteins | sample Coa_R1_FD_187156 | JGI IMG/M metagenome (GOLD analysis project Ga0209168, IMG submission 187156) | Surface soil microbial communities from Centralia Pennsylvania, which are recovering from an underground coalmine fire - Coalmine... | ecosystem: Environmental > Terrestrial > Soil > Unclassified ...
AAATCTTCTTCCAGAAATCCGCGAACCCAAACGCCGGTCGTCTGCGTGTACGCGCGGACGCCAACCGTGCGGCCTTCAAGATCGCCGGGAGCGAGAGGGCCGCGCTCCGGGTTGTAAAAAATGGTGTGATGCTGGCCTCGCGCCACGACCACGGCCGGCATCAGAACGTACGGCTTGCCGTACGCCTTCGCTTGCAGGTAGGTGACGATCGCCAGTTCGCCCAGATCGAATTTCTGCTCTCGTACCAGCGATTTGAAACCTTTGTTCGCGACCTTGACGTCCGCGAAATCAAAGTTCACCAGCGGCGATCGCACTTCCCCGCCCCGTAATGCGGCCGTGTTTGGGTACGCCGCGAGGAGTGTTTGAAGCGTCAGCGGCGCTGGCGTCTCGGGCATCGATCTCTCTTACTTTCCAGCCAGTGCGGGATACAGCGTCCGCGCCGTCCCGGCAAAAATCCACTCGCGATCTTCGGCAGGCAGCACGGACAACGCCGCCTGCGAAATCTTCAGCAACTCTGTGAGCGTTCCATCCGATGCCGGATAGTTCGATCCCCAGGCGATCCGCGAAGCCCCGAATTTCGACACCAGCAAAGGGAAAAATGTTGCGTGCGTCGCTCTGCCGCTTTGCGCTTCCGCAACGGTGCGCGGCGTCAGCTTCAAGAAAAGATTCTTGTACTCCGCCAACTGAAAGACCGCCGCCGCGCCCGTATACGGAGGCCCGTCCGAAAGGGTCGGCTTCGCCAGATGATCCAAAATTACCGGGACTTTCGGGAAGCGCTCCAGCATGTGCACGAGTTGGGGAATCGCCTTCACCGTCATCTGCATGCACAACGGAATTCCAAGTTGGCCCGCGGTTTCCCACGCGGGAAACGAGCGCGGGTCGTCCACCCAGTCCGCCTGGTTCGGCATGGTGCTGCCGGCGGTGAAAAGGCGCATCCCGGTCAGCTTGCGGCCGGCCCAATAGCGAATCTTCTCCGGAGCATCCGGCGCCAGCACATCGACTGAGAAAACGCCGGTGAAACGCTCCGGGTGCGCGGCCACGGCGTCCGCGAGATACGAATTATCATGGCCGTAGCAAGTGGAAGCCTGCACCAGCGCCGCTTTTGAGATTCCCGCGAGATCCATGGCGGCAATCATCTGTTCGACGCTTACGGGCCGTTCGCTCGACCACTCGGACTTGTGCCCGCCGACCGGCGCGTTCGGGTACCTCTGTGTATCGCTGCTGATCACATGAGGATGGATGTCGATCGTCATGGACCGACTAGCCTATCATTCCGCTGTGCAGGTGGCACAGCGAGTCTTTACCCTGTGTACCTCTCGAATGGGCGGGTTATTTTGAGCTACGCTGGACTAAACAGCGCTGTTAGCTTTTTGCAAAAGCTCGCTTGTCGGCGGCTTTGTTAGCGGAAACCCAACGACACGTCCACCCACCACACCGCGTTCTATCCGGCCCTAAGGCCTGCTTCCGGTAAGGCCGCTTCACAAGCCCTATCCTGTCCGTGCGGGCAGCGCGTCATCTACTTTTGACCAGATATACGTACAACAACATTGCAATACCAACAGAGAACGAGAGCCATAACACAATCCAGAAGCCTGAGTTTGTCCATCCTTTGACCGCATCGTCTTGGGAAGTACCAAGAAGATTAGTCCATCCTCTACTGAGGAGCAGCCAGACGAAGCTGATGATGGGAGCGCCGAGCACTACCCATAGCACGTCACTAACGAGGTTAGACGTATCCCGCATTACGATTTGCGCATTCGAGCCGATAAGCGCCCCAAGCAAGTGACCCGCATCGTTACCTAATTTTAGCGTCCATGTCATCTTCCCATATTCCGGCGGGTGGCGCAGCCTTTCAGGCGGTTTTGAATTTCAGGGTGGCCGACCCTCTCGTTTTTAGAGGGTCGGGCTTTTGACTCTTGCTGGTCGATGTGATTCCGTGGACCGGATCGACGCGAATCATGCCACTCTTGGGGGCTGAGTAGAAAGAAAAACTGCTCCAGGGCCAGTCGCGCGGATGGTCGACTAATTTCCTCTTCAGCAGATTCATGTGCATGTAGTGAAGTTTCTCGATTCTCTTCTTCAGACTCCAGACATTGAAATCGTAGAAACGTCGCTGCCAGAAACGGCGGAGCGCATCATCGCCGACCGCGAATGCCAAACTGGATTGCCCGGGAAGATTCCGCTTCCTGCGGCGCATGCGGTGCGAAACGCGCTGCTTCAAAACCTGAATGACCGTGGAAGGCGTACCTTTGGCCGGCTCGCTGATCAGCAGATGGATGTGTTCCGGCATCACGACATACCCCACCAGGGAGAATCCGTAGCGGTCGCGTGTTTCTCCCAGGATCTGGACAAACGCATTGCGAGCGCGAATGGAGCGCAGCAGTGGCAGCCGCCCGGTAGCAAGTGAAAGTGATGAAATGAAGATGGCCGCGTCCAAATTGGCGAATGAGTTTGTGAGCCATGGAGAGAAACAGAAGTCAACACCCCGACCCTCCAAGAACCGGAGGGTCGGCCACCCGGAAGAACTAAACCATTACCCCGGGCGCGGATGTATTGAATGGTATGATCCTGCGGCGATCACAGGTCAAGAAGAAAAATGGCAAAAACGTGTGCCACCCGCCTCGGCTCAAATTAACCATCGGGGCCCGAGACAAGTGTAAAATGGTGTCCGTTGTGGGAGTCAGAAAGGAAATTCCGGTCGAATGCAATCTGAAATCAAGATAGGACAACTTTTCAAGTTCAATCTGTTGTCAGACAACCCTGCGCCAGAGCGACAGGCAGTGGTAACTCGCGTGCTTTCCAATAGAGAGGAAGGGTTCGGGCCGGAGGTGGGATTCTATTTTGAATATTGGGTGGAGGCTCACGAACTTCCAGGAACAGACGTTCCGACAACGTTGCTGTTTGAGCGTGGAACTGACGGAAACGTATATCTCGACGGATGCATGGTTAGCATCACTTTGCTGAAGTGATCCTCCGCTTGGAAACATCGACGTTCTTCCCCGTCGTGACCGGCCTATGACGCTCAGACGCCTGTCGGGCCGATAGGTTGGTTCCCATATTCCGAGAAGACCGTTTCACAGGAGTTGGAAAGTTTGGATGGTGGAAATGTTCGTGGCCCATGGCTATTATTGCTTCGCTTTAGGGCGGCGGTGACGTGCGGTGTGCGCCGAAGCAAGGTCCACGGGAGCCAAAAATGTCTGGTGATTTGGAACTCGACATCTTGAATTCTGTTAAGTATCTCTACCTTCGAGAACTGTCGGAGCCGAGAGACAATTCGTTGCGCATCGTCGTGGAGGAGGCGGTGCTCGGGCGGGACGCCTCATCTGGATCGGATCTGGCAAGTCTCCCCGAATTGGCTGAGATCATGAAAGACGGTCGGCTAATTGAATCGACAGAGGGTTGTAAAACGTTCGAACTACCGTGGCCGCATTACGTCGCATACCTAGTCACCGAGGAATGTGTCGGGTCGTGCGGTGAATACGATGACGAAACTTATACTGGCAAATTATTCCGGGTGTACGCGGAGTCACATTTCCTGAACCACCTTGCACGAGACACAGGAGGCCACGTCGAGCCAGTTCAGCATTACAAGCTTACTTGTCTCAACCATCTTGTGGACGTGGCTGCCTACGCTCCGCCACATGTACGCCTCTCTCAGATCGTCTCGGCGTCTCCACCCCAAATTCACTAGCACATCGGTTCCATCTGGAGGGTGGCCCCTATCAGGAGAATTTCCGCCAGTTTCCGAGAACGCCGTTTCACGGGAGTCACAGTTTTTGGTTTTTTGTGGTAACACTAAAGTGCGTCCTTTCGGCTTAGCCGAAAAAACACGACAACGAGCAAAATCGCTGCAAGGAACAACCCTAAGACAATTCTGCCCCCGTGGGAAAAGGCCATTACGACGATACTTGCGACGACGCCAACAGCCAGAGCGGTCCAAGCATGCCGCTCAGGCCAGTCAAGTCTCCAATACCACGACCACCACTCCGGTGCTCTCATACGCCTAGACTACATCTCTTGGTACGACAACATGGACATGATTTATGTCCAGCGCCTGTGAAGTCGTCTTCTCAGAATGTGGCTTTTGCGCTCACCGAGCTAATCGGAATTATCACCGACTACGACGTGCAAAGAGTGCGAGAAGGCCAAACGCGATAAAGACGCCGCCAAACAGGAAAAAACTTGCTGAAGGCAGGATTACGAATTGTCCAAACCGCGAGTTGAAGTAAGGAAACCAAAGCACATGATTCGCCAACCCTATTACGCCGATCATCACTGACGAGCTACCGAGCACCACCATTGAGGCCCCAAGACCCCAATTTCGACCCACGTTCCGCTTGGGTTTGTTCCGATGCGCCCATTTAGCACGGTTGGACATGAACTGTAGTTTATCGCAAAGCTAGCCAAATCCTGTGAAGTCGTCTTACCGGAAAGTGGCTTTTGGCTCTGGAACTTGCTCACATCGTTGCGGAGACAAACGCAATGAATTGCGGCAGCGCCTCCAACTCTTCCGGAGTCATGTCCTTGTCGCTAAAGAAACTCGTCGAGGACTTCGTGTCCACCTGGTAACGACCAAACTCATTTGTGGCTTGACTGAATTGCAACATTACGTGCATAGCTAACGTCGCGTGTGTCAAATCGAAAGACGAGGATATGCCGAGATGATAGCAATTAATTTTCCCCGTTGGATGAGATCAGCTCAGATTCTAATCACGCTCGTTCTCTTGAGCGGTCCTTCCTTTATACCGATAGCCTTTGCCCAGCAAGCAGCCGAGCAAAAGATCAGTGGGTACCCACAGGACTGGAGCCATCACCACGTGATCTTCTCCGATCCCGGAACCGAGGAACAGGCAAGAAGAGATGGTTGGCATGACCGCTGGCAGAAAATTACGAATGATCCGCGCTATGCCCATCAGCAGCATCGGCGTATCGGATTGAGACGACCCGAGCCGAGTCGTGAGATCCGGGGAGAGAAACGGGGAGGGAACGGGCCTCGTTGGGAACGGACACCTGAACCTGAATCAATCTTAAAGAGCGACTGGAACCAGACCATGGGTGCTGGAGCTGTGCAGCCGAATACCTTTCCTGCCAAGTGGTCGTTCGATCCCTACACCTACAGTTGCGCGAATGATTATGTTGTGTATCCGACAGGAGCCATCGGCGCTTCGACCTCGGCAACCATCATTGCCTATAACAACCTATATGGGGGAACTCCGACGCCGACATGCTCGGGTACGGTGCCGCAAACTTACTGGGCCTACAACACCGGGGGAACGACCTACACGATTCCGACTTCTCCAGTGCTATCCCGCGATGGCACGAAAGTGGCGTTTACCCAGATCACAGGCACTGCCACCGAATTGGTAGTGCTGAAGTTCGCGCCGGGTGGAGGAGGGACTATGGGCTCGCCTGTCACTCCGGGAACTTCGACGGACATCGTGGACTGCACCGCACCATGCATGACCGTCACGACACTTAGCGCCGTGGGTGTTAGTAACACTCGATCATCCCCCTATTACGACTATTCCGGTACGGACACACTCTACGTAGGCGATAACAGCGGCAAGCTGTACAAAGTCAGTGGGGTATTCGGCGGGACCTCTACTCCGACCGTTTCAACTGCTTCTCTTGGCACCGCCAGTCTTGCATCGCCCGTCTATGATCCTGTTTCAGGGTGCATATTTGTGGGCGATAACGTTGGCTTTTTTTGGTCGGTGAGCTCCGGCGTGCCCGGGACTGTATGCACTGGCACTACTTTTCAGCTTTTCGGCCGCTCAGAACTCATTGGCGGCGGAGGTGCGAATCAGGGGATTTTCGACAGTGCGATTCTGGACTCCACAGCCCAGAAGGTCTATGCGTTTGTGATCGACAGCGCCGCGATCGGTAACTGTGCTGCGGGAAAGAATTGCGTTGACCAGTTTGCGACGGACACCATCACCAGCGGCAGCACGACTGCCGCACCGGCCAACGAGCAACCAGTGGGGCAAGGAGGCTCCGGCTTTAACATTTACGCCGGCCACTTTGACAACGTCTACTACAGCTCGGCGTCGGGCAATGCTGGAAACCTGTGGGTCTTGGGAAACACCGATGCAGCAGGTGCAAATCTGTACCGCATTCCAATTGGCGCCGGGAGCGCAATGTCAACTCCCGTGACAGCCATCAGCGGGATCACGACAGGCTTCGGTTGGGGTTCGCCGATCACCGAGTTCTGCAACAACGGCACGAGCCCGTGCGTTGCCAATTCAACAGCGACCACCGCCGGCAACGATTATCTTTTCTTCAGCGTCGATAGATTAGAAACCGCTCAAGGCGCATGTGGAACATCTGCCGGAAACGGCTGCGTTTTGAGCTACACCGTCAACACACCAACAAATACCCCGACCCTTACCGGTGCGGCGCAATACAGCACGGTGTCGATTGGCAACGGCTGTTGGACCACGGCAGGAATTGTCGTCGACAACGCGGCCACGGCAGCAGGGACTTCGCAGATTTACTTCGTTTCTCTCAATGGAAACGATGGTGGTGGGGATGGCTTTAATGCCAGCAATCACTGCGGTGCTGCGGGCACAAGTAATAACCTAGGCGCCGTTCAAGCGAACCAAAATAACCCTTAATAGAGCGAACTGATCAAAGGCCTTCTTATCCTTGGACAGAACCAGACGGGCAATACCCAAGTCCTGCCAAGTCGGATTTCCGGAAGGTGGGCCCACTGTTTGGGCCACTAAGCGCGTTTCTCAGGTGTTGTTGAGGCTCGCGGGCGTTCACTCGCGCCGCTCTATGCACTGCCAACATCGAGTTCTGAGTTCTTTCTGCTCATCCGAAGAAACACGACAACTAGCAACGTCGCTATAAGGAACAACCCCAAAACAATTCTGCCCTCACGCGAAAAGGCCATTCCAACGATCACTGTGAGTATGGCAACAGCCAACACAGTCCAGAGTCGCCGTTCAGCCAAGTCAAGGCCCCGATACCATGACCACCACTCCGGCGTTCTCATGCGTCTACGTTACACCCCTCGATGACGACGTGCAGATCAGTCCCGTGAAGTCGCCTTATCGGAAGCTGGCTTTTCGGTCTCCGGGTAGGTAAGCTTCCGCTGGGATCGCCAACTTGGCGCCGAGGAGTTTTTTGTGCGGACAATTGGCGACTATTTCACGACAAACACGACGCGCGACTTCCCGAAGTCCGCATTCCAAGCCTTTTCGACCTCGGAAAGCGGCACGACCTTCGTGTTGATCTGAAGGTGAGCGGCGACTACAGCGTGCAAAACATTCCGGATCGCGGAGAGCAGGCCGGAAAATGGAATACTGTTGATGCCGCTGCCCATCAGCACAATTGCGGAGGAGCGCAGCGCGGCACTCGGCAGCCGAACGTCTTCGCGGCTGGCGCCGCCGACTTGGATGAAGCGAACCGGCACGCCTTCCTTCCCTGCCTTCGCGGCCGCGATGATCACAGCCGCCGCGCTCTCGCCCCACAGGTAATCGAGAACCACGTCCACTCCTTCGGCAAACTGATCCTGGAGCGCATCCTCGTATTCCTCCGCGCCTGCCGGATTCGCGGCGCCGAGCTTGAACGGAATCACCACGTCCGCGCCAAGGCTCTTCACTTCCTCGAGGGCTTTCTCATCCCGGCCGGTGGCAATTACTCGGCTCGCGCCCATGTGCCTGGCGATTTGCACCGCCAGCCGGCCGGCCACTCCGGTCGCTCCATTAATCAGCACGGTTTCTCCGGGTTGCAGGCGCGCCCGTTCGGCGATTGCGGCCCATGAAGACATTCCCGGATTCGCAATCGCCGCTGCCGTGATGTCGTCGACGCCGTCAGGCACTGCGACGCATCGCCCGGCGCGCACCAGCGTCTTCTCGGCCAGCGCGCCGAAGGGCGCCTCCGGCATCACGAAGTACACTCGCCGGCCGTGCTCGGTTCTTCCAACTCCATCCGCTCCGGCGACCGCCGGTATCGCGCCCTCAGAGCTGTAGTGCGAGCCGGACGCGCGGCCCTTGGTGAACTGACTCAGCGCCGACGCGCTTACCGTGATGAGTTCTTCTCCCGGCTCGGCCACCGGCTCGCGGAAATCTCCGTATACGGGGGTCTTGCCGGGCTCGGTGATGATCGCTGCTTTCACTCGCTCCTCCGTCAGGGCCCAGGCCGTCAGAGGACGGACCGTCAGGGCACGGGATCGTACGCGGCAATCGATCCAAAGTAGGCCACGTACACCCGGCGCGTGGCGGGGTCCACGACCAGCGAGTGTCCGCCGAAATGCGTTGGGGCGTTTTCCAACACTCGATACTCGTCCGCCGAATCCTGCTGGATGACGGTCATGCTGCCGACGCCATTGGCCGTATAAACCCGCCCCAAGCCGGGATCGTAGCCCGCGCCATCGACGCCCGCACCGATCGGTACGGTCGCGACAATCTTGCCGCTCTCGGTATCCATTACGATCAGCTTGCGATTCCGCGCCGCGCTGAAGAGGCGATGATGCGCGGCATCGAGGGCCAGGCCCGTCGGGCCTTCACCGGGATCGAGTTTATAGCGTTTGACCACTGCTTGTTTCGCCGGGTCGACGACCACCAGTTCGCTGGTGTCTTCGAGATTCTGGTAAATCAGTCCGGTGTCGGGATCGGCCTGGAGATATTCCGGCTCCCCGCCAAGAGCGATGGTGGCGACTACCTTCCGCGAGTCCGGATCGATCAGCGTGGCTTGCTTGCCGTCATGATCGGCCGCATAAACGATGTGCGAATGTTCATCGTAGATGATGGCGTCCGGGCCATCACCCGCCGGAATTTTTTGCAGCAGCTTGTTGGTGGTTAAGTCGAAGACGCCCACCACATTGTCGCCGCTGGAAGATGCGAAGCCGAGATTGCGATCGGCAACGATGGCCACGCCATGGACCCTGGTGAGACCATCGATTGTAGCGATGGCTTGATTCGTGGAGGTGTCCACGACGCCGACCATCCCCTGGCTGGCATATCCCGCGTAAAGGCGCGAGCCGCTGATCGTCATGTAATCGATGAACGGCCGTCCGATCCCGAACGGCGTGGGGAACGTGATGACGCCCGCCGGCTTCATCGTTTTTGCCGCGGGCCGCGTGTCCAGATAAACATTGAGCGCGATAATTCCCAGAAGAATCAGCGCGATCAACCCGCCCAGCACTTTCAGGAGAATCCCGGCCAGTCTTCTCATTGTGTCGTCCGCTAGGCCTCGCGTCTGGTTGCAACCCTGGCCCGTGGAACTATGCCTGTGTGTACGCGCGGAAAGCGGATTTGTATCAGCGTAGGACAGGCTTCAGCCTGTCTGGTTTGAATGTCAGCGTGCCGCAAATCTAAACCAGGCAGGCTGAAGCCTGTCCTACTGTTGCGGGCGAACTTCTTCGCCCTCCGGCCTATCTCAATGTGATATATCGCTACCTGCGGCAGGTCCCATCGCCGAACTCAACCATCGAAGTGCGCCTCAGGAGGCTGCCGATCATGTTAAATCGCCGAGAATTTTCCAAGTACGTCGTCGCTGGAGGGGCAGCCGCCCTGACACCGGCCGCCGCGTGGCCTGCCGATCCAGCGGCGCCGCAGCAGCCCGCGACGCAGGATATCGATCTGCTGATCACCGGAGGCACGGTGATCGACCCGTCGCAGAAAATGCACGCGGTGATGGACGTGGCGGTAAAAGACGGCAAAATCCTGCAAGTCTCCAGCAGCATTCCGAAAGAGCGCGCGGTAAAAGTTGTTTCCGCGAAGGACCAGATCGTCACGCCGGGCTTCATCGATGTCCACGTGCACTGCTTCGAGGGCGTGAGCTTCGGCATCAACGCGGATCAATATTGCCTGTCCCGCGGAGTGACCACGGTGGTGGACGCGGGTTCGGCGGGATACTCGACCATCGTCAATTTCCGCAAATTTATTGCCGCCCCGGCCAAGACGCGCATCCTGTCGCTCGTCGACATCGGCGTGGTGGGGACGGCGATGCTTCAGGGCCAGTACATGAACCTGGATTGGGTGAATGCGCAACTGACCGCCAAGGCCGCCATCGATAACCGGCCGGTGACCGTAGGCATCAAGATCCACAACAGCCGCAATATCACCGGCATGGGCGATATGGAATGCATGAAGCGAGCGGCGCTGGCGGCGGAACTTTCGCACCTGCCGCTGATGGCCCACCTCGAGGACATGTACTCCCCGCTGCCGGACTGCCTGAAGTTTCTGCGCAAGGGCGACATCTACACGCACTGCTTCAACAACCGCACCCACAACATCCTGGACGCCAACGGAAAAATCATCCCGGAGGTTATCGACGCCCGGGCCCGCGGGGTGCTGTTTGATATCGCGCAAGGGGGTAGCCATCTGAATTTCGACGTTGCCGAAAAATGCTTGCAGCAGAATTTTCCGCCGGACACCATCAGCACGGACCTCACCAACACGGCCGTGGAGCGCCGTATTTTCGATCTGCCCACGATGGTGTCCAAGTTCATGGCCATCGGAGTGGATATCGACAAAGCCGTGGCCATGGTCACCAGCAACGCCGCGCGGATGTTCGATTACGGCTTGGAGCTAGGCACGCTGCGTCCGGGAAGCGAGGCGGATATCTCCATTTTCGATTTGCGCGACGGGAAATTCGATTTTGTGGACAGCGATGGCTTGGTGCGCACAGGGCGGCAGATGCTGGTCAACAAGACGGTGGTGCGGCACGGGCAGGTTTACATTAACGAGGTCTAACCGGCAAAGCGATCTTGCCATTCTACGGTCCGGCGTGGCCGCCCGCATTTTTCGGGAGGAAACGCGTGCTTCCCCGCGCCGCGGTCTCACGTTACACTTCTCTGCGTCTTGCTTGCCCCTCGTCATCTCATCTTCACCGCGCTCGAAGGAGCGCTGATCGATCCGCGCACGGAATCTTTTGCCGACGCGGAGGAAGCCCTGTACGAACTCGACCGGCGAAAAATTGCCTACGTATTGATGACCTCGCGAACGCGCGAGGAAATAGAGCCCATCCGGCGCAAACTGGGGCACACGCACCCATTCGTCACCGAGCGCGGCGGCGGCATCTTCTTCCCGGACGGGTACTTCAGCCTGAAAATTCCCGGCGTGGTGCGCACGGCAAGGTATCTCAGCATCGCCCAGGGCCGGCCATACGCAGAAGTCTGCGAAGCGCTGGATGACATCGCGGAGGAATGTGCCGTCGGCGTGGCCGGCTTCCATCACATGAGCACGCGGGAGATCGCGGAAAATACCGGCCTGCGCCCGCGCATCGCCGAACTGGCGCGCGCCCGGGAATTCGACGAGCCTTTCTATTTCACTTCGGCCGATGAAAAAGCCATCGCGCGCTTCGTGGAGACCGCGCGCGAACGGGGATTCGACGCCCGCCAGGGCGAGACCTTCTGGCATCTATCCTCGCGATGCGATCCCGCGCGAGCGGTGCGTACGCTAGCGCAATTGTTTCGGGACGCGGCTCACATCAAACTCAGTCTCGTAGGCATCGGCGCGGGGGAAGACGATCTGAACTGGCTGCGCGCCACCAATCACGCCATTCTCCTGCCCGCCTCGCGCCACGCCGCTGAGCCCGGTGGGACAGCACCAGCAACACTGGGCCGACCGGTTCCCGCCCGGCCATCGTCCATTACGACGGGCGAGGCGCCGGGTCCCGCAGGTTGGAACAAAGCAGTCCTGAATATTATCGAGTAGGCTCCTGCCATTGTAGTTGTCGGCACCGCGACGTAATTCCCCGCAGATTTTCCGCCTGAATTCGTGTACGATCGGATGTCAAGAATAGTGACAGATGGAGGTTTTCAGTGAAAGCATTTTGCCGACTTGCGCTTTTATCCTTAATTGTACTGCTGGCCGTTCCACCGGCGTCGCTGCTCGTTCCCGTCGCGAGCGCCGCCGCCCCAGCGGCCGATACCACGGCCAAGAAGAAGAACAAAAAGTTCCGTGCCAAGAAGAACCGCAAGGAAAAGATCCTGAAGGGCCGGCACAACTCGCATAAGAAAAAACCGGCGTAGCAGCGGGTATGGCAATCCGGGCGTGACTCTTGTAGCGCCCGCCTCCACGCGGGCATTTTGTGCCGGCGCCCCAGCATGCCCGCCTGAAGGCAGGCGCTACACAAGGTACAAGAACGACGCCGCTCCAAAAACCAAAACGGGGAACCTGGCGGCTCCCCGTTTCAGCGCTTTTGATTTTCGCCGTCTGGGCGCATCTAGCGCCGCTGGCGGTACGCACCGCGTGCGCGGTGTGATGTAAGCAGTTGATGTTCTAAGCCCGGTGGAGTCATCCTCACCTCTCCGCAGCTTTTCGAACAACAATTCCCTTGTACGCCTGTGGCGCCGCTTTGGCAAGCCCGCACTTAAGAAACCGGCGCCATTGAACGGGCCAATGCGCTCGCGTGCATAGCGTTTCTTTTCAGTATTTTGGGGGCTACCGGACGAAGAGGCCCTCGCGCAGCTGATCGCGGCCCACAAACATTTTCGAGGAGCGATACCGCCCGAAGAGATTGGAGATTTCGCGGTTCTGAAACACGCGCTGCGGTTGAAACGGGCAAGTTGCCGGAATCAGCTCCAGGTTTTGCGCGTCCAGTACGCGATACCGGTGAAACAGCATCGGCTTGCGCGTGTGGAACATGGCGAAGACCACGCCGCCGTCGCGCACCAGCGACGTAATGCGCGCCGCGAGTTTGGCCATCAGATCGTTATCCAGATAATCCAGGATGTCCCACATCAGCACCGCGTCAAACGTGTTGTCCGGATACTGCATCGTGGACTGCAGGAACCGTTCGGCGCGCGCTTCCGGAGTTTCGGTGGAGCGTTCCGCGGCGGGCAGCTTTTTCGCCTGCTGCGCTTCCTCTTCCAGGAAGTACTGCCAGGTGGCCAGCAGGTCCTCGGTGTAAACCTTGAATCCGCGTTCGATGAAAAAGGTGATCGTGGTTTGCCGGGCGGGACCCAGATCCAGGAGATGGCCGTGGCCGATTCCGTCCAATTGCCAGAGAAATTCCTTCAGGCCGTTCGATTGGCGCCCGGCCCTCTGCACGACGCCGGTGGCGGCCGCCGGGGTTCGGGCGTTCGGCATGGCCACCGCGGACGCGGGATGCGCGTTCCCCGGCGGCGTATGCCGTTGCGGCACTTCCGTGGGCTGCCCTGGACGTGATTTACTGAAAAAATTCATCTTCAGTCGCCGTTCTCTGAACTGGCCTTCATGGCCACCGGCTGCGCCACTACAGTGTTACCACCGGACGATTTGGACGCGCCACGATTATTTTGAGAATTATCGCCCCGGGCGATTTCCACTTTGCTATGGATCTGCGCGCCCTCTCCGATGGCGATTCGTGAAGTAGCAATGTCGCCGCGCACCTCGCCGGTGGATCCAATCTCCACGCGCTCGCGGCCGCGCAATGCCCCCTGCACCTTTCCGCGGACAATAATCTCGCGGGCGTCGACATCCGCCGAAATCTTGCCGTGCGGTCCGACGGTGACCCGGCCGTTGGAGAGGTGAATGGTGCCCTGGACCTCGCCATCGATGTAAAGGTCGTCGCTTCCGCGTACTTCGCCCTTTATCAATAATGTCGATGTAATGATGCCGCCGGAGGGTTGCACCACTTCAGCGGTCAATCCCGCGACGCTGCGGACGGCCGGCGGCTCAACACGCGGCGCAGCTGCCGGAGCGGACGTCGGAACATTCGTCGGGGCCTCGGAAACGGGAACTCCGGGCTTTGAATCTTCTGGTTTACGCCACATGTTTATCCCCCAACCGAAAACTCCGTGGCCACAAGGCTGGGGAAGCTTCAGCAGCCCGGAGAGGACGGTAACCTGTGCACTATAGTATGTGCACCGTCAGCAGGGCGAACGCCGCAAGCCGGGTGTGTTTCCAATTAGACACGGGTGCGCCAGAGTGGGAGGAGACAACTCCCTGGTCTATGCGCCGGAAATTGCCAGAGGCTGAAGGAATCACGACCGCCGATCCGCTTTCGACCCCGGGCCGGCCGCGCAATTCCCACATTGCAACCACGTAGCCGGCAAGTTCAGTCATGAAAAGTTTCTGGCCCATCCGCGTTTCCCACCAGCGCGCAGGGTCAAATTCGGAGTCGCGGGCGCCGCTGACGCGAAAGGTGACAGTTGGTGGAAGAATTTTTCCGTAGATGAAGCGGGTGCGGCGGGCATGGTAGTTCGAGGTAACGATCAGGATGCGCTTCCAGCCGCGGGTTTGAATCAGCCGCGCCACTTCGCCGGCCTCGTCTCGCGTATTTTGGGCCCGGTGCGAGAGTTTTACGACCGCCGTGGCGGGCACGCCAAACGACTCCAAGTCGTGCTCCATCAGATCCGCGATTCCGGCGTTCTGCCGCAGCATGCGCCCGCAGGCCACCACGACCGGAGCGACTCCCGCGCGGTACTGTCCCGCCGCATGAAAGGCGCGATCAGCGGCGTAGTTGTCGTCACCCAGGACGAAGATCGCATCGGAGGGCGCGGCGGGCTCGTCAATTACCCAAAACTCCCCCGCGAAGCGCAGCAGCGGATGCCTCGCAAAATACACCACCGCCACCAGGCCCGCGAAGAGCACGATGAACAATAGCCGCGAAAAAATGCCGCCGTGCTCGCGGGCCCTCACGCGATGGGATCCAATTTCCGCAGCCGGTCGGCCGCTTCTTCCGGCAGGATGGCGTTGTAATAAACTTCCTTGATGCTGTAGGACTTGCTGCGTGTTTCCACGATGGGCAGGATTTCAATGTGCCAGTGGTAGTCGTCGGCGATGGTCTTCCAATACTGAGTAGACGTTTCGCCCTTGGGATGAATGATGTTGGGAGAAGTGTGCACCACCAGGTGGTAGGCGGGCGCGACCAGCCGAACGCGCCGGAGGATGCGGCGCAGCAGGGCCGCCAGATGCCTGCGATTGGATCCCGGGCGCGGCAGTTCAAATGAATAGTTGTGGCGGCGATCCAGAATCCAGATTTCGTAGGGAACGCGCGACGCGTAAGGGCAGAAGGCGACATAGTCCCCCTGCGTGTCCACCATTCGTTTTTTCTGGCGCTCTTCCTGCTTCACGATATCGCAAAAAACGCAGCGTTCCTTTTCCCGGTACCACTCACGCGCAGCCCGCAGTTCGTAGAGCACCCTGCGCGGCATAAAGGTGGTCGCAGTGATTTGCGAGTGGGCATGCGACCCTTCCTGTCCGGCCAGCGGCCCGTAATTTTTGTAAATGGAAACGTATTTGAAACGGCGGTCACGCTTCAGGTCCTCGACGCGCTGCGCCCACGCCTGCATCACCAGCAGGATCTGGTCGTCCGTCAAATCCTCGAGTTTGCGATTGTGCTCGGGCGTCTCAATGACAATTTCATCGGCGCCCACCGGCTGCATCTGGTCATAAATTCCATCCGCCCGGCGCGCGGGATCGCCCTCCACACGGTACAGAGGGTCGGGGTGCGGGAATACGCTAACTTGTGTCGGTCCTTGTGGCGGCAAGCGCAGCAGCGCGTTCTTCGACGCCGTTTTGTCCGGGCAAAACGGGCACCCGCCGGTCGTCGCGCAAGTGTCTTCGCGGTGCCCCACGACCACCCAACTGCCGGTAATGGGATCCTTACGTAATTCCATGTAGGAATTCTAAGTCAACGAGGCGGATTGCAGAAGGATTCATTCAACTAGACCGTGGCGCATGCTTTAGCTTGCGGCTTTTCGGTACAGCAGAGTCGATGTAGCGCCCGCCTTCAGGCGGGCAACCTGGGGAACCTGCACAAAATGCCCGCCTGAAGGCGGGCGCCACATTCAAATCCCACAAAATTAGCGGGTATATCGAGCCGGCGTAGGTCCTTCTTCCAGGCGATGCCGGTCCCAGATCGCGCCCTCGCGAGAATACGACGCCATTTCAAAATCCTGGGTCAACTCCAGGCAATCCGTCGGGCAAGCGTCTTCGCACAGCCCGCAAAACATGCAGCGCGAAGTGTCGTAAGTGAAGTTGGTCAGCACCTTGCGGCGGGTAGCGTCATCGCGATGCCAGCCCACCACGATCAAATTTTCCGGGCAGGCCAGCGAGCACAAATTGCACGCGATGCACAGCGTCTCGCCCGTCTCCGGATTCATGTTCAGGCGCGGCGCGCCGCGGTAGCGCTCCGCGACCATGGGCCGCTCGAGCGGGTACTGCTCGGTATAAACATTCTTGGGATTCTGCGTGCGGAACGTCAGCAGCAGACCCTTCCAGAAATCTTCCAAAAATAGCCGCTTGAAGAAGGAGTTCATGGCGCTAGTCTGTCGGGGAAAACAGTGAAAGTCAAGTCGTGGTGGTACCGGTCAACTCAGGGGCGAACAGGACAACTCTCCTACTTCGAGACCCGCGATGGAGCGGCCGTCCAAAAGAATTAAGACAGTCTCGAGCGGTTCGCCACCGCCCCAAAAGCGAATCAGAAGAACTTCTCAAAACGCGGAATCACGAAGTCGGTGACATAGGACAGGAGGCCACGCAACTCCATACGGACTTCTATCTTCTCTTCGGTTCCCTCATCCATCGCTAAATGAAAGAGAGCGTTGCCTTCCGCTTGCATTTTGCCGCCGGCGGAGAGATTGGCGCGAATCATCGGATCTTGCCGAGCTGCGTGAGGATTCAAGACGACAACTAAGAGCCTGCGATGCCTGTTGCACACGCTCAAGTAATCGATGCGACGCAGCGGATTGGTTTGTGCCCCATCGTTGTACGGCTGCAATTTCTCAATTTCTTCCGCAACACCTTCGGAGACCCCGTTCAGCCTACCTCGAGGTTTTTGCTTTGCGAAACCTTTCTTGTCGTCACAGATTGGGAATTGATTCTTACTAGAAGGTCTTGCGCGATTCACGAGAACCAATTCCCACACTAAATAGTCAAGTGCGGCTCGAAGGTTTTGCACGCAGTCACCGATCATAAGAGGGATCGAAGGCGGGATAGGGTTGTCGTAGCGGACGCGGTAGCGAAGATGGCCCTCCGAATCGTTCTCGGGCATCAAATCGCACGGTTTACCGTCAAAGTACCGCTCAATTTCCTCTACTAGAGACTTTTGGTGATGCTCAGCCCAGATGATTTTCTGTCGAACCGGCTCTAGGGATGACATTTTCAACGAAGAATGTAACTTGTTTGGTTAACAAAATCTATTGCAGCCCAAAGTCGCTACCACGTGGGGACCGACGCAGACGGATGTAACTTGATGAGGAACTACGAATCCGCTTTTGTGGCAGTCTCAGGCAGGATTCCCTCTTCCTGGATGCCGGTATCCTTGCGATCAACGATCAGACCCGGCAACAAGAAAAGGAATGGAAGGGCAATCAACGAAATCGCTCCGTTGGCGACTGCCATGGTGCTGAAGTGAAAGTGATAGGTGTCCATGGCTTTCGAGCCGATCCAGTCCGCGCCAAACAGAGCAAGATTGCGGACGCTGACCATCAGCGAAAAACCCAGTCCCTCGCTTCCGCCGGGCGTCGCGCGCATATAGAGGTCCGTCAGAGCCATGTCCGCCGCCGACCAACCCAGTCCCCAGAAACTCTCGATAAGATAGGCTCGCTCCACACTGGAATAGAAGCCGTAAGTCATTTGTGCGATAGCTCCGATGGTAATCGACCAGAACAAGAGCTTTCGGAGCGTCCAGCGCTTGCACGCAAAGGTGCCGTAGATGGCTGCGGACGCGATACCAAATATTCCGTTCAGGAACAGCATGATCCCCTGCGTTTGCGTTGACATGTGCAGGACATCCTGTTGCTGGTAAAACAGCGCCGTCTGAATTCCCGGCGCAAAATAAAACAGGAAGCTGAACCCGGCAGCGGCCCACATCGTCTTCGCCGTGGCGGTTTTTGCCAGCTGCTTCTTCGCTTCTCCCAGCAGCCGCTTGGAATCGATCTTGGTGCGTTGCTCCTTAAGAAAGAAAATTACCGCCGGTATAGGCAGGAACATGATCGCGGCGCTGGCCGCGTTGGTCCAACCGAAAGCCACCGCAGCCAATACGCCGCCCAGCGGCCCCCCGATCACCCCGGCCATCTGGTACGCGATTTGGAACACGGAGGAGAAGCGCCCCGACGCTTTCAAGGCTTGCGCCTTTTCGGTCATAAAGCCGCCGACGGCACAACTGGTGACCACCATGAAAACGTTCACCGCAATGCTGACCACCAGGAGCGCAGCATACCGGTGTGGCGTGTACGCGAGAACAATGAAACTCACCACAGACAGAATGGAACCCGTCAGTATGTAGCTCTTGCGGCGAGTGCCGAAGAAAGGAAACGCATCGGTAAAGATTCCGAAAAAGGGTTTGAAATACCAGGCCAGCCCGATCCAAAAGAAAAAAGCCGCGGTCGCGGCACGGTCCTGGTGCAGTTCATTCTTGAGCAGGTTCTTGAGCGGAATCAGCGCAATCGCGTTCTGCTGGCTGACGGTGACCGCCGTAATTCCCACGAAGACGACAATGGCGGCGTACAACAGTTCCCGGTGATTGCTCGCCTCGCCGGAACCGCCGGTCGGCACGATGTCAGGCTCGCTGGTAGCCAATGGTTTGTGCTTGAGCTCCGTGTTTTAGGCGCGCCGCCAAAATTGAAATTCGCACGTTCTTGAAAGCATCATACATCTCTTCTTTGAGGATTCGGTAGGACCTCTGAAGCGGCTCTACCGCGGGAATTATTGGAGAACGCATTGCGGCAGGAGACGCAGCAAGAGTCGTGGAGACTAGCCGGGAAGCGCCACCACTTCGCCGATGAAGACGTCCGGCATGCCATCATAAAAGTTCTGGATGTCGCCAAGCACAGAGCCCATTTGCGGGCTCTGCATGGCGTTCTGCAATCCCGCGGCCGATTCAAAGTACGCCGAAAAGATCACTTGATACGGAGGTTTGGACCCGTCCGCCGTGCTGGTCACCCGTACCATCTCAACCTTCTTCAAGCCGTGGGGACCCATGATGCCGCCTGCGAGCGGCAAATGTTTCGAGATGTAATACGCTTCATCGAACCGGATGCCCTGCTTGTAGCACACTCTTAAGACTGTCATTGAGCGCCTCCAGAAATGGACGACCGATCGGGACTCGCGGCGCAAGTGTATCAGATGGCTTCCGAGGATGCTGGATCAGCCGGCCAGGGGCGGGTGCTTCCAAATTCAGCGCAGTCGGGCCGGGACCTGGGCAACGGCCGCTGGGCGCGCTCCTATACTCACTCGTACCCTTAATTAGTCCGGCACGCAGCTAGACGTCGAGGCTGACAGCCTGCATGCAACTATGGCTGAATAGGTGAGAGGGTGGAAAGCGTGCAAATCAGGATCATAGGGGCCGATAGAGAGCAACTACAGGAAAAGCTTCCTTCAGAAATTGGCGCCCGTCATAAATCAAATTCTCAGTGAATTCAGCCAATGTTTCGGTGTCATGTCGACCTGGCAACAGAAACGGGATAGCCGGAGCATTAATTCTTTACCGTTCTTCTCACGAAAGCTCTAGGAACTGATCGGAACCAACGATGACTTCAATGGGCATGCCAATTTATGGTTCTTACGATTATCGCCTGGTTGCGCTATCCGTCTTGATCGCGGCGCTGGCCTCCTATGCAGCGCTGGATTTAGCTGCCAGGGTAACCGCCGCGCGGGGCTGGATCAGGTTCGCGTGGCTTTTGGGCGGCGCCTCGGCGATGGGGACCGGAATATGGTCGATGCACTACATTGGCATGCTCGCATTCAGCTTGCCAATTCCGGTGCTGTACGACTGGCCAACAGTCCTTCTGTCTCTCTTAGCCGCAATCTTGACGTCGGCCATCGCGCTTTTCGTCGTGAGCCGCAAACGGATGGGATTGCTGGCAGCTGTGAGTGGCAGCGTCATTATGGGCATAGGTATCGCTACCATGCACTACACGGGCATGGCCGCGATGCGGTTGCCGGCGATGTGCTATTACTCCTCTGCGATCGTTGCATTGTCGGTGGTGCTCGCGATCGCGATTTCTCTCGTAGCGCTTTTCTTGACGTTTCGTTTGCGAAATGACGTTAAGGGAAAGCGCTTATCTAAAATAGCCAGCGCCACATTGATGGGGGCAGCGATTCCCGTCATGCACTATACCGGCATGGCCGCGGCCGGTTTCAGACTTACAGGTGAAGCGCCGGACCTGTCGCACGCCGTAAGCGTCTCATCTCTGGGAGTGATCGGAATAACGATCGTCACGTTTATGGTTCTGGGCCTGGCGGTGCTGACGTCGCTGGTCGACCGTCGGTTTTCGGTTCTGGAATCCAGTGAAGAACAGCTCCGCTTGATTATTAACACGGCCCTCGATGCGGTCATTACGATGAATGCGGAGGGACGAATCACGAATTGGAATTCGGAGGCCGAAAAGAACTTCGGCTGGTCCTCGGAAGAGGCGCTGGGGCAACGACTTTACGACGTCGTCTTACCGCAACGGTACCGGAAGGATCACGAGCGGGCGCTCCGACATTTCCTCGAGTCTGGCGAGGGGATGATGGTGCGGCAGCGGGCGGAGACAGTGGGCTTGCGGCGTGACGGTCGTGAATTTCCGATTGAGGTGGCTACCTCGCCAGTGAAATTCGGAGGGCAATGGATCTTCAGCACATTCATACGGGACATCTCCGAACATAAGCAAGCACAGAAGGAATTGCTCAACGCAAAACTGGCCGCCGAGGACGCCAACCGGGCCAAGAGCACTTTTCTCGCCAACATGAGTCATGAATTGCGAACGCCGCTCAACGCGATAATTGGTTACAGCGAGATGCTGGAAGAAGAAACACAGGAACTGGGCAAAGCGGCGATGGTGAGGGATCTGCAAAAAATTCAATCCGCCGGCAAACACTTGTTGGCTCTGATCAACGATATTCTGGACCTCGCGAAAATCGAAGCCGGCAAAATGGGCTTGCATTTGGAAAGCTTCGACGTGGCCCGGATGATCGAGGAGATCGCCAGCACGATTCAACCAGCCGTGGCAAAAAATGCAAATACATTGCAGGTGGACGTGGCGAAGAACGCCGGGGAGATGCACGCGGACCCCACCAAAGTCCGCCAGATTTTATTGAACCTCCTCAGCAACGCCTGCAAATTCACCGACCGCGGAATTATCTCGCTGAAGGTAGTTCGAAAAACTATCGATCAACGCGACTGGTTGCAATTCGAAGTGGGAGACACAGGAATCGGAGTCACGGCAGAGCAGAAGAAAAAGCTATTCGAGGAATTTACCCAGGCTGACGCCTCCATTTCCCAGAAGTACGGCGGAACTGGCCTCGGTCTGGCCATCACTCGTCGTTTTGTTGAGATGATGCAGGGAACCGTAAACGTTGATAGCCAGGCCGGAAAAGGTTCTACGTTCACAGTCTCGATCCCCGCCGAAGTCGTCGTAATCAGGGACGACGCGGCGCGTCCATCCGTATCGGCCGATCTGCCATCGCGAAATACAATGCTCATTTCACGCTAAGCTGACGGGCGGCGTAAACCCCGACCCTCCTAAAACCGCAGGGGTGGGCCCCCAGAAGCGCTAAACCAGTTCTTTCGCGTTGACGTATCGGAGCGGGATCATCAATTCTGCATATCATTAAGGAAAAAACGCGGACAGACGCGCCACTCGCCAATGCGAATTACGATCGATGTCCCGCCCTTGAAAAAGCCGCAACGACCGGGCGCCCCGGGTTCCACTTCAATGGCCGGCCCGCCCGCAGCGTCTGCTTTCTCGAATGGGTTCGAGCGGACTACGCTTTCGCGGATTCGGTAGCAGCTACTTGCAACACAATTTTACCGGGTTTGTGGCCGGCCAATCCCTGCTCGAACGCGTCGCGGGCTCTGGCAAGCGGAAGCACAGTTCCGACGACGACGCGAAGCGAGCCGTTGTCGATCAGATGGCCCAGTTGAATAAGTTGTGCGCGGTTCGGCTCAACGATGAAGAATACCCCTCGAACTCCCAGGGACGCTGCTTTCTCGGCCGCCACCGGTCCCACAATGCCGACCAGAATGCCGCCGCGTCGCAAGACGCCCCAGGACCGTTGCTCAGTGTCCCCGCCGACGAAGTCGAGCACCACGTCCACATCCTTCACTTTTTCCTCGAAACGCTCGCGGGTGTAATCGATTACCTCCGAGGCGCCGAGCTCTACGAGCAAATCGCGGTCCTTGGCTGAAGCCGTACCGATGACCTGGGCCCCTTTCCAGTGCGCAAGCTGGACCGCGTACGTCCCCACGCCACCCGCCGCGCCGTGGATCAGGACCCGCTGTCCTTTTTCAACTTGCCCATGATCAAAAAGGGCTTGCCACGCAGTAAGGCCTGCCAGCGGAACCGCAGCCGCCTGCTGGAAATTCAGCGAAGGCGGTTTGGGCGCGAGGTCCGCTGCGCGGATGGCGAGGAGTTCGGCGGCGCTGCCATCGCGGCAAAACGACGAAAGTGCATAAACAGCATCGCCGGCGCGCACACCCTTAGCCTCCGGGCCCAAAGCATCGACAACTCCCGCGAATTCGTGACCCGGAATCGTCGGAATCCGGGGCCGGCCATCGCAATCTGCATAGGTTTCGTCCCAGGTTAGTTCTGTCTTCGTGATCGAAGTGGCGATGACGCGGACCAGTGCGTCTCCGGGCTGGAGCGCCGGTTTTGGAGCGTCTTCGTAGACCAGCAATTCAGGGCCGCCTCGCGCATGCATGCGAATCGCTTTCATGGTTATTCCTCCGGCTTGGGCCTGGCGCGATTTTACACCTGAAGGGGCAGACGGAAGTAGTTCCGATCGGGCGACGAGACGGGGCGGACGGTCCGGCCTCTGAACTTGAAGTTTGGGCGCCCCGTCCTTCGGTTTTGCCGCCTAGTCAGAAAGGCTGTGCACTCAAACCTGACTGGAGCATTGCCTGCTGACGGGTTTCGGTATACGTTGTCGGTCATCTCGGAAGTCAAACTTGGAATTCCAGACAACCGAATGGAGGGCAAGATGCCGCGGAGTATTCCAGCTGGTGCCATCCGTGCTTTGCTGGTGGTGTGCATTTTCGCGGGGCTAGCGGCCTACGCAAATGCCGAAACGATGGTTGAATCAAGTGTGGAGATTCGTTTTCAACTTGACCTTCATGTTCCCGACGCGGTTCTCATGACTTATCTGCCGGCGGGATGGTCGTCAAACGTGGCAACGCAAGGCGCCGCTAAGGATGCGAATCTGCGCGCCATTTTTATCGATCGGGTGTCGATCAATGGGCCCGATGGAAAACCTGCTGGGAAAGCGGGGTCGAACCGATTGGTCGCTCTGATTGCGCCGGTGAAAGATCCGACCGGCGCTGCTGTTCAACTCGTGATCGGAGGATTGACTGAAGATCCGGCCGACGCACCGGGTCCATACGGGGATTACCTGTCAACTGCTACCCATACGATGCAACGCAGTATTTCCAGCGGTTCCGGACCGATCCTTGAATCGCAGGACTGGCTTTTTGTCGCGGCGACAGGCGAACGTTTGGAGCTGCACATAAAGTATGAAAAAGGTGTGGGAAACCGGACAACCCCGACGGATGTGAAATATTATTCCGCAAAAGATCCAACATTCTACCAACTCGCTCGGCAGGAGCAGGTGCTCGATATCCTGCGAAACGCAACAACGAATCCTCCCGATCGCGTGAAGGAATTCTCGTTCAAGGGCTCGGGCGGCTCCTATTCCAAACTGTTTGATGGGACGGAGAAAGTGTTGAGCTGGGACAATGTACTTTGGATTAATCGCTCCATCTCTTTACCGTAATGGCGGAAAATCGCGGGTGGCGAAGTCACTAACGAGTTTTGGTCTTCCGGGTAGCCGCCGCTTCGCGGGTTTGGAACGGGCGGGGGGCTTTACTTCTCTTTCCGTTTTCGCAACTCAGTGGGTGTGGTGGCGCATCCGCATCACTCGAATCTTACCGAATTGATCGTGCCCACCAGCCCTTCCAAATCCTGCTGGTTGGTGCTGGAGAACATGAAGGACAGAACGTGCCCGCCGATCTTTGTGGACACGATGGCCTGGTACACCACCGCCGCCGGTGTCTGGAGCTCGTTATCCAGCCGGTAAAATTGCCGGCCGCCGATCGTGTATTGCGTGATGCTGTCCGAAAACACGTAGTGCAGCGGCGCTCTTCGATAATTGGCCTTCAGGTCGCGCAAATAATCCTCGCCCGTGCGAATCCCCGGGGCGAAATCCACCCGCTCGGCCATTACCAGAATATTTTCATTCTTTACGCCCGGCGTCCCCAGGGGATATTGAAACACGCTGAGCAGCAGCGACGTGCGCTGGAACGCCGCTTCCGCCACCGCCTGCTGCATCGGGCCTTGCCCCGCGACGATGCGCCGGCCGGCGTCCATGATGGCCTTGTTGGTGGCGTCGCCGTGCACGGTCCATCCGACGGGATAGGTGTAGCTGAAACCGTAGGTGTGATCCGTATAGGTGTTGCCCGCCGACGCGCCCGCGCCGGACTGGCTACTGCCGGCGGCCGCGCCGTAGGATACGGATGCGCTTGCGGTGGGACGGCTCGCGGGCTTCAGGAAGCCCATGTTCATGATGACTTGATTCATTTCCACGGTGTGCAGATGGATGACGATGGTCGCCGCCTCTGTCTTCATGCGAATCGTGAAGGGAGACTGAATTCCTTTTACCGGCTTGAAATCCTCCAGAAAAGAATCGACCCGGGTAGTTTTGCCGTCTGTCTTCGTTTCTCCGCTCAGGCCAATGAGCATTCCGGTTTCTTTATCGAAATAAAAAGTTCGCGGTGTGCCGTGCTCGGGAGTGCCGACCACCGCGTAGCAGTTGCGGCCATCCTCGACAGACTCGCCTTGCAGTGCGAGTTTGGGGTACAGAGAATCGATCCTGATTTGCCCGTAGAAATCCGCGTCCAGCTTCGCGTCTTCCAACTCATCGCCTTGCAGATCCTCCGGATCGTGTCCCGGATCGGCTTTCCATCCGTTCGCGCCGTCGAAGCCGCGCAGGGCCACGCCGGCCGGACCGAGTTCGATGCGCTGAAAGGATTTGTTGGGAGCCTTGTCGAATTTCTCAAACACGCCGACGGTGGCGCCGGACACCTCCACGCTGCCCTTGAGGTGCGTGGAGGAAAGCTGCATCCAGGCGTCCTTGCCACCACTGGCGGTCACCGAGCGGTCGAGAATTTGCTGAACCGTGGGGGTGGGCGAGGCCGCGGCGCTTTGCGCGCCTCCCCGCGTCGGCCAGGCAAAAAAGACACAACTCACCGCCAATAAATAGAGGGCTCGGCGTTTCATTCTAATGACTCCTGGGGACTTAACCAATATATAACAATTTCGGGCCGGGCGCGACCCTTTTTCGCCGCGGATTGTCCCTCATCTCACCGCAGTTTCGCCGCTCCGGGCTTCTGAACAAATTCAGAAATGAGGAAAGTTTCCTCCGCGGAATTCTTCCGCCGCGATGTATAATCCCGGCCAAAGCGAGCATTACCAGGCTGCGAGAAAAATATCGAGCGTTGTCATTCTGAGCGCTCGCACCGAGGACTCGCGCCGAGGCGAAGCGAAGAATCTCTCTTCGATCTGAGCGCAGGCAAAGAAACCCGGAGAGATTCTTCGCTTCGCTCAGAATGACAAGGTCTGGGATTTTTTCGCAACCGTTCGACGGGGGCATTCAAATCGCAGGGAGGCTTATTATCCTTATGAGGAATCGTTCTCTGGGCACTCTCCTGGTGTTGGCGATTTTGCTGATCTGCGCGCCGGGACTCGCGGCGCAGAACAAGAAGTCCGACGCCCCTTCCAAAGCCGCCGGCTCGGGCGCGGCACCCGACCTTTCGGGAGTGTGGATGCGCGACGCGCCTCCAGCCACCGCGCAGCAATACTGGATATACGAACTGAACCAGGAAGAGCCGCCGATGACCGACTGGGGCCTGGCGCAATTCAAGGCGGCCAAGTCATCCTTCGGATCGCATGAATATCCGCTGGAAGAAACCAACGACCCGGTGCTGCGGAGCTGTTATCCGCCGGGCGTGCCGCGCGTCTACATGCATCCCTTCCCTTTCCAGTTCATCCAGACGCCGGGCGAAGTCGTGATGCTGTTCGAGGTCGATTCGCTGCGGCGCGAGATTTATACCGATGGGCAGCGGCATGACCCGAGCCTGGTGCCTCTGTGGATGGGAAATTCCATCGGCCACTGGGAGGGTGACACGCTGGTGGTGGACACCAACAATTTTAACGATCGCACCTGGCTCGACCGCATCGGCCACCCGCACAGCGATCAGTTGCACGTCATCGAGCGCTTCCGCCGCATCGACCACGATCACCTGGTCGACGAGATCACCATCGACGATCCTAAGGCGTACACCAAGCCGTGGACCGCGCGGCTGCAATTCGTCTTGAAGTCCTGGAAGCTCACCGAACAATTTTGCGAGGATGGCGAAAGCTTTATGAGCCTGGAGAAAAAGGAAGCTTCAGAGAAAAAATAGGCCGCTCCACTTTCCGGACGCACATTCGCCGGCGCCGCGCGGATGGCCTGTCGATTCGGATTTTGGCGTTGACAGAATTTGGCTCGCAGTGGATATTTTTATCATCTGGTTATTTCATTGCGTTGCGGAAGTCGGATTGTCGGGCCATCACGTCCCAGGGGAATTTTCAGGAGGATCCGAATGAAGAAGCTGGCGTTGTTTCTGGCCACGCTATTCTGCCTTACTCTGCTCTCCCGGCCGGTGCCGGCGCATCACGGAGAGGCCAACTACGACACGGAGAAGATGGTTTCCGTAAAGGGAACGGTGACGGATTTCCAGTTCGTGAATCCGCACGTGCAGATTTCCATCGACGTGAAGAACGACAAGGGTGAAATCGAAAAGTGGACCGGAGAAGCGCGCAGCCCGGCCATGCTCTCCCGCTACGGCGGGTGGGACCGCAACACGATCAAAATCGGCGACGTAATCACCTTCTGGGGCCATCGCACCAAAAACGGGACGTTCTTCATGCGCCTCGATAAGATCGTCCTGCCCGACGGAAAGGAACTCGGGAACCTGTAGGACAGCACTGGCGGCTACCGGCGCAGCCTGGCTTCGACCTGCCGGAGGGACGAAGCGCAGCAGGACCGCATGCCATCAGTGTCTCAACGGTGATAAAATCTCCCGCTCATGAGCACCGCCAGCGCACGGCCCCAACTCCAGATCCGCCAGGCCCAGGAAGATGACGCCACGGCCCTGTGCGAAATTTTCAACGAAGCCGTGCAGGACCGGCTGGACACCTTCGATCGCGATCCGCGCTCGCTCGAGGAGCAGCGATTGCAGATCGACGCCACCCAGCACGATCCGAAGCACCCCATCCTGGTGGCCGAAATGCGTAACTGGGTAGCCGGGTGGGCGGCGCTGGCCTCGTATGACAATCGCATCTCCCTCGATGACATCGGCGAAGTGTATATCTACGTGCGCCGGGCGTTTCGAAGTTACGGCGTGGGACGGCAGTTGATGCGCGCCGTTCAAGAAACGGCGGGCAAACTCGGCTATCGCAAACTGGTGGGCCGCGTGCTGCTGCACAATCAGGATGGACTGGTGCTGTGCCGCGCAACGGGCTGGCGCGAAGTGGGCCGCCACGCAGCGCACGTCCGGATGAACGACCGTTTGCACGACGTCGTCCTCGTCGAGTATCTAATCCCCGGCCCCTCTCCCCAGCCGTGAACGATTCCGAATACATGCACCTGGCCATCGTGCAGGCGCAGGCGGCCGCGCTGCGCGGAGAAGTGCCCATCGGCGCGCTGGTGGTGCGCGACGATCGCATTCTGGCCGCCGCCGGCAACCGCACCATCACCGATTGCGATCCGACCGCGCACGCGGAAATTGTGGCGCTGCGCGAAGCCGCCCGCAAAGCGGAGAACCATCGCCTGACCGGCGCGTCCATCTACGTAACGATTGAGCCCTGCGCCATGTGCGCCGGCGCGCTGGTGCAGGCTCGCGTCGCCCGCCTCATTTACGGCGCGAACGAACCGAAAGGCGGTGCCGTTCGCAGTTGCCTGCAGGTACTGGAAGCTCCGGGGCTGAATCATCGCGTGGAGGTTGTGTCGGGAGTCCTGGCCTGGGAGGCGGTGCAACTGCTGCAATCTTTTTTTTCGGGAAAGCGGTAAGGCGCTGAGGAGATTTGAGATTTGAGATTTGAGATTTG